>Ga0209121_10001463_pt1 | contig 24802 bp, 28 predicted proteins | sample Cruoilmetagenom3_FD_187292 | JGI IMG/M metagenome (GOLD analysis project Ga0209121, IMG submission 187292) | Oil polluted marine microbial communities from Coal Oil Point, Santa Barbara, California, USA - Sample 3 (SPAdes) (version 2) | ecosystem: Environmental > Aquatic > Marine > Oil seeps ... | reverse complement strand
CGAGAACTCCCCAATCGGGTCGTGGCGCACATCAACAACAAATGGATCGTATATTGCTGCCAGTTCCTGATGAGTATCATTGGCAAACCCCATTGCGACCGCATTTTGCCGCAAGCCAAAATGCTTGGTGAAAGTCTCAAGTGCCTTGACCGTATCTTGGGTGTTGCCGGTATTCGGGGCTTCGACGATAAGTATGATATCGGCGTCGACGCGTTCGATAACTTCGGCGATCGCTATCGCCTGATCGATGCGCCGCACGTTATATTTACGGGACCACTCCTGATCCAGAAGCAGTTTATCGTGCTTGTCGAACAATTCTGCAAACCATTCGACGTTATAGGTCGCAATTCTCAATTCAGGCGGCCTCATGTGTGTGTTGGATTTCTTCCCACGCATTGTTGATCGTTATCAACCGTGTGTTCGCCAACGCAATTGCTTCGGCCGGCAAGCCGCGGGCAACGAGGTTGTCTGGGTGTACTTCCCGCACCATTCTTTTCCAGGCTTTACGGATGTCCTCGATGCTCGCGTCGTGGTTTATCTCCAGCACAGAATAAGGGTCCGGCGCCGCGCCCGGTACATAACGAGACCGCAAGCAGGTGAACAGTTGGTTTGGCAAACCGAATATCCGTGAAACGTCCTCGATAAAACTGTCTTCTGCCGGGTGATAGTGCCCGTCCGCCATCGAAATATGGAACAACCCTTCAATCAGGTCGCGCAGGATTACAGGGTCATCGTCAAACATTTGAGCGATTTTTCCGGCGTAGATATCGTACCCGGCCACATCTTGCCGCGCGAGATTGAACAATTTGCCCGCTGCGGCTTCGTCTTTTGGTGGTATCTGGAATACCTGACGGAAGGCGACGACCTCGTCGCGGGTTACTTCCCCGTCGGCTTTCGCCATCTTCGCCCCTAGCGCAATGATCGCAATTGTGAAGGCCACACTTTTTTCCGGCGGGCGTTTCAAGTTTTCGAAGATTGCAGAAAGCCCCTGACCTTTTGCAAGGGCTGATAGGGCTTCGGTTATGCGGGTCCAGATTGACATGGGTGCAGTCTAGCAGATCGGTTGAAATGTGAAACCGAAGGTTACGAAGAATTCAGTCAAAGAATTTTTTGCATGAACACGATATCTATCCATCGGCCGAATTTGCGACCGGCTTCGGGAACACGGCCGACTTCGGGATATCCCATTCGAGCATGGAAAGCCTGCGCATCAAGATTTTCGCCTGAGATGCCACCGATCATGGAGTGTGCACCCGCCTCACGGGCATGAGATTCTATAGCTGTTAGGAGCGCCCGACCGATTCCCTTGCCGCGTGCATTTGGCCCGAGGATAATTGTGTGCTCCATCGCGAAGGCATAGCCGACGCCAGCCCTAAACTGGCCGTAAGTAGCAAACCCCAAAAGTTCAGAGTCGCTCTGCGCTACATAAAATTCGCGTCCGTCACGCCGTCGTTCGCTGATTAAGTCGACGACATCATCGACGGACTTTTCCACACTATTGAAAGTAACTGTAGTGTCCCTGATGACAGGGTTCCAGATTTCGACAATGGCCCCGGCGTCGGCACGGGAGGCAGCTCGAATTTGCACCGGTCGGAAGCCTTATCCTGCGATCAGTGTCGCGAAAGTAAGGAAAACGATCGCAAGGCCAAGCCCCGCCCACGTCAATGTCAGAGAGCCTTTTTCGCCGCGGTCGGCCGCAATTAACAAGGCTTTGCTTTTGCTAGGTATCATTTGGTCCTCCGTCAAGTGATCAGGTTTCTGATGCTCTTATCGTAGGACCGAAGGCGCGCCTAACACAAGCCACGAATACGCGACATTTCCGTGAGGCACAAAAAACCGCGCCGAAACGCGGTTTTTAATGGATTTTTAAGCGATTAGCCGCCGATGGTGGCCAAATAGGCAATCACATTGGCGCGATCAGATTCGCTTTTCAGGCCAGTGAACGTCATTTTTGTACCTGAAATGTAGTCTTTTGGTCGTGTGAGGAATTCGTTCATCGCTTCAGGAGTCCATGTTCCACCATGCGTGGCCATAGCCTCGGAGAAGCCGAAATCTACGGCGCCTATGCCGCGATCAATAACACCATAAAGGAATGGACCTGTTGCATTCGCACCGTCTTCGAGCTTGTGACAGGCCTTACATTTTTTGAAGACTTTTTCACCCGAAGCGATGTCTGCAGCGGCATAAAGCTCAGCAAATGTTGGTTCGGCTGCTGCGGCTTCACCTTCGCCATCGGTCGCGGCAGTGCCTGCGCCGGCGGTTTCAACAGCTGCTGGTTCTTCAACTTCAATCACATAAGCTGCTTCGGTTTCGCCATGGCCACCTTGGGTATAGAGCGATTCGGCTCCCCATTTAACCAGAAGGAAAATCAAGAAGCTGCCGCACACGCCGCCGACAATCTTTGTTGCTGTCATAGTATCCATGGGTGTTTTCACCTTGTTTATGGGCGGGGCTTGGCCCCCTATATATGCTTCGCAGTGTTCTAGCCGCTTCCCCTATGTCTTTGCAAGGTGTAGAAGCGCGACGAAACGACCGATGTAAGGCGCAAGTTATGACAAATGTAATTTCTTTCCAAGGTGAACCAGGCGCGTATTCGCATCAGGCCTGCGCCGAGATGTATCCAGATATGGAGGCTTTGCCTTGCAACACCTTTGAAGAAGCCGTTGCCGCTGTCAAAGACGGACGGGCGGACTTGGCAATGCTACCGGTCGAGAATTCCACCTACGGAAGGGTGGCGGATATTCATCACCTTCTGCCCGACACCGGTTTGCATATTATCGGTGAGTACTTTGTGCGTGTGCACATCAACCTGTTGGCGGTGCCCGGAACCAAGCTGGCGCAGGTTGATCACGCCATGAGTCACACAGTTTTGCTGGGGCAGTGCCGTACATTTTTGAAAAAGCACTCGATTCAGCCGCGCACTGGCGCTGATACCGCCGGGTCAGCTCAGAAAGTGGCAGAGGATGGAAATCCGGAAGTCGCAGCGCTTGCGTCGCAATTGGCGGGCGAGATCTATGGTCTTGAGACTTTGGCCGAGAATATCGAAGACAACCAACACAACACGACCCGTTTTTTGGTTATGGCCCCGGAGCCCAAATTTCCTGCTGGTGGTGATGCGATGACAACGATAGTGTTTCAGGTCCGCAATATTCCTGCTGCGCTCTACAAGGCGATGGGTGGATTTGCGACCAACGGCGTGAACATGTTGAAACTGGAAAGCTATATGTTGGGCGGAACCTTCACGGCGACCCAGTTCTACGCGGATATCGAAGGGTATCCGGGTGATCCAGCAGTGGATCGCGCGTTGGAGGAACTCGCGTATTTCACCACACATCTGGATATTCTGGGCGTCTATCCGATGTCTGAATTCCGAAAGTCGGTGCGTTAGGCACCCGCTTTATGTTCTTTGGCCATGCGCTTGGCGAACTTCGTCAGTTCGGAATTTGCACGCCTATTGATACGTTTACGCGCTAGCCGAATAGTGTTGAAAACCAGCCCGCTGGCGAATCCGTGGGATTTAGCGACGATCTGAATGTTCAGCGTGCATTTGGTTGCACTAACGGGTTTGACCGTCATGGACATAACGCCTTCGTATTTTGTGCTGGCAGACTTGTAAGAAAGCGTTCTTGGCGGAATGTATTGCGAAAGCTCGGCCGAAAAACGGCGAGTGCGACCTCGAACTGGCACCGATATATCCCAGCGCGTTCCGATACGGACCGGCAGACGGCCTTGGCGTTTGAAACTGAAACCGGCGGTGCCGGTGTGGTTTTCAAATTTGTTGAAATCAGTGATGCGGCTGAAAATATACTCTGCCGGCACGTCGATTTCCTGAGTGTGTTTAAACTGCATTTTCGCCCTATAGCCTGTCGGCCAGCCAACGTTCCAGCACAAATTGTGCGACGGAGCCTTTTCGCGCAGCAGAAAGTGTTGGGTCATTGCCTAAAAAAGTATTTGCAACTTGTTCGCGTGTGACCCATCTGGCTTCCTCGATCTCGACGGGATCGATGGTAATGTCGCGATTTAACGCCTCCGCAGTGCAGGCAATCATCAAGGATGTGGGGAATGGCCACGGTTGGCTGGTTAAATACTCGACTTTGCCGATTCGGACACCGGTTTCCTCGAACACCTCGCGGCGCACGGCTTCCTCGATACCCTCGCCAGGCTCCATATAGCCTGCCAACAACGAAAACATCCCCTCGGGCCAATGGGGCGAGCGACCGAGTAGAACTTCGTTACCGTTGGTGGTCAGCATAATCACCACGGGATCCGTGCGCGGGAAATGTTTGTGCTGACAAGCAGGACAGGTTCGTTCCCAGCCTGATTGAGAAATGGTTGTCGCTACTCCGCAATTGGCACAAAACTTATGCGTTTCATGCCAAGCAAATATGCCTTTTGCGGTCGCGGCGTCGCCAGCGTCATCATGGGACAATTCTGCCATCACCGAACGCAGGTCGATGAACTTTTGTGTTTCCGGAAGATCAGGGTGTTGGTTTTGGCTTTGGTCGCGAAACTTCGCCATTTCGTCAGCGTTCAGGTCCGGGGCCTCCCACGGTGAAACGTCGAATGCGAAACGGGGGGCGCCATCCTGTAGGCCAAGGAATATCGGTTCTTCCGTTGCTTCGGAAAAAATTTTGGAACTGACATCAAGCCAAGCAAGACGCGCGCTATTGGAAATATCAACAAGTGGTTTTCCGTGCCAAAGAGGAATGGCACGCGCGGTTGGTTGTTGAATCAAACCGGTGGTGCTGCGCAAGTGCGCGGCGCGGTCGAGTGTGCCGCCGGCGAAGGTTACAGCCTCTTTGTCTAGCATACTAATCTCCTGAAATCGCGATCAACCTTGCCCCAAGCGATTGCGCGCCGCAACGATATATTCGACTTTCTTGTTGAAGGATTCGTGAGTGCTGACACAGGAGTGTGCCAGACAGGGTTTTAGACGCGATTTGGGCCTGCCAACCCAAAGATGTGTTGAGGCGCAGGCGGTTATTCAAGATTTTGACACTGACGATGAACGAATTGCAGGCCATTGACCCTTGGCAGGGACGCGCATATATAACCCGACGAGAGGTTGGCGCGGGCGAGCGCCTCGCCAACCCGGTCAGGTCCGGAAGGAAGCAGCCGTAACGAGTTCCGTTTGGGTCGATGTCCAGCCTCTCACCTACCAGACGCCGGAATAAGGAGGATGAGTTTTATGACAAATGCAATCACCCTCCGGGCGTGCCGCTAGGCCGCGTATGGCCGCTGTCGCCGCAAGCCCGATGAAATCAGACCCAAAGCCGGGAGCTAAGGGTTCTTTGGAATTTTATCGAAAGCTTTTTTCACAATGAACGAACAAACATTAACGCTCGCCGATCTGGGCTGGAGCGCTTTTTACCAATCCCAACTTTCAATCGAGGATTTGGAGACCTGTGATCCGATGCGCGTGACTGAGGTCCACCGCAATTCGGTTGAGGTTATTGGAGTTGACGGCCCGACGCGGCTGCCGATGAATAGGTTGATGGTTGAGCATGGGATGGCTGTGGGTGACTGGATACTGAAAGACCGCGAAGGCCTTCAAGCCGTGCGCGTATTGGAACGCAAAAGCCTTATCAAACGTGGATCGGCGGGTATCGAAGCAGCATCGCAACTGATTGCCGCAAATATCGACACGTTGTTTATCGTATCGTCCTGCAATCAGGATTTTAATATCGCGCGGCTGGAACGGTACTTGGCATTGGCACGGCAGGCCGAAGTTGAGCCGGTACTGATTCTGACAAAGGCCGATCTTTGCGAAAACCCGGATGTTTACACTGATCAGGCGACCGAATTGCAGAATGTTTTGGTTGAAGTCATTGATGCGACATCTCCCGACGCTGCAACGCGGCTGGCACCCTGGTGTGGGCGGGGGAAAACGGTGGCTCTGGTGGGTTCCTCGGGTGTCGGGAAATCCACCATAACGAATACGATGACGGGGCTGGATTTACTAACACGTGGTATTCGCGAAGATGACGCGAAGGGTGTGCATACGACGACGGCGCGCTCTATGTACCGGATGGTGACGGGCGGCTGGTTGGTGGACACTCCCGGAATGAGGGCGCTGCGACTGGTCGACGCTCGTGATGCGGTAGACGCGGTGTTCGAGGATATTTCGGACTTGGCCGCAACTTGCCGTTTTAACGACTGTAAGCATGAAAGCGAACCGGGTTGTGCGATTCTGGCGGCGATTGATGATGGAACGTTGAGCGAGGCACGGTTTTCACGGTGGCAAAAGCTACTGCGAGAGGAAAGTCACAATGCGGAAACGATAGCCGAAAGCCGCGCACGAAACCGCAAGTTTCACAAGGAAACCAGAGTCGCCCAAGGCATCAAGCGCGCCAAGAAGAAGGCGGAGTAAAAAGCTCAATGAGCCTCGGCTTCGGCTCGGCGGGCTTGGCTACTTCACCGTCAGTATTTCGCCGAGCGGTTTTTTAAGTTTGGCAACGGAAGGGACGGTCGCGTCTTTATCGGCGTGGCCGACAACAAGTATCATCACGGGTTTTTCCGAGGCTGGGCGATCAAGCAATCCGTTCAGGAATTTCATAGGGTTCGGGGTGTGTGTCAGGCAGGAAAGTCCCGCAGTGTGGAGCGCTGCGATCAGGAAACCGGTTGCGATACCGACACTTTCGGGGACGTAGTAATTCTTGAACTTTGTTCCGTCTGCAAATGCTCCATGGCGCTGTGCGAAGATCACTATCAACCACGGAGCCGTCGTCAGGTGAGGTTTCTCAACGCCTGTGCCAAGGGGCTCTAACGCTTTAATCCATTCGTCGCCGCCGCCACCCGCATAAAATTTCTGCTCTTCAATTTCTGCGGCTTCCCGAATCTGTGCTTTGATTTCTGGCGATTTTACAGCGACGAAATGCCAAGGTTGATGGTTGGCCCCGCTCGGGGCGCTGCCAGCGGCAAGAATGCAGTTCTCGATAACTTCTTGCGATACGGGTTGATCCGTGAAGTCGCGGACCGAGTGGCGCTTGCGCATATGCGTAAGAAATTCTGCCGCGGCTTTTTGCATTTCGTCGGGGGTCTTTTGGACGTGGTCGGGCAGAGGGATCGGGTCAAATTTCAAATCTTGTTTTGCGAACATTCTATTCTCCAGAGGCACGGCTTTTGGCAAGTCTAGTGCGTGAAAAAGCGAAACGCCATAGACGCTCTTGATCCCTGAGCCAAAAGCGTCGCGCGGCGCAACCATTCGCGGCAATCCTGAAAGGCTTATCGCTGGCAAGCATGAGAGTATTCTTGTTTTGAAATAGCCTCGCCTTCGGCTCGGCGGTTACGCAAAGGCTTCAGGCTGTGCTTCTCGCGCCATGTGGTCCAGTACAGCGTTAACGAATTTCGGCTCGCGACCTTCCGGGAAGAAGGCTTTGGCGATGTCCACAAACTCGCTAATAGCAACTTTCGGCGGTGTGTCTTGTGTAACCAGTTCAGCCCCCGCAGCGCGGAACAGGGCGCGCAAGGTTGGGTCAATGCGATCGATCGGCCACTTGGCGACGAGCGCGCGATCAGTCATCTGATCGACTTTTGCCTGCACGTTTACTGCTTCGGAAAGCAAAGCGCGAAAGAGTTTCAGGTCACCTTCGGCATATTGGTCGCCGTCAATTTCGGCGCCAAAACGGTGGGTTTCAAATTCTTCCTGAATGTCTTCCAGCGCCTCCCCCAAAGCCTCCATCTGGAAAAGCGCTTGCACCGCATAAAGGCGGGCCGCTGATCGCATTTGGCGTTTCTCGTCGCGTGAAGGTTTATTCGTGTTGGACATCAGGTCGTTCCTTGGTTCCCATCGGCCATTTCAGCCATCAGGATGTGTTCAGAACTCGGGGCAATACGCCCAGTGCCAGACTTTGTAAAGCGCCGCTTTATCGTGATCAGGTGCATTGCGGCCTCGGCAGCACCGCCGCCCTTGTTTTGGCCGTTCTGATCCGCGCGAACTTCCGCTTGTGGGCGGTTTTCAACTGTCAAAATGCCGTTCCCGATGCAGATGCCGTCCAACCCCATCAGTGTCAACCCACGCGAGGAATCGTTGCATACAGTGTCGTAATGTGTGGTTTCGCCGCGAATTATACAGCCGAGTGCCACGAAGCCGTCGTAAGTACCGCTGGCGAGCTTGATTGCGGTCGGAACCTCTAGCGCGCCTGGGACTTCGATCAGATCAGGTGTCGCACCTGCCGCAATGATCGCAGCCTTTGCGCCAGCTACCAGATTGTCGGCGATATCTTTGTAATATGGCGCAACAACGATCAGCACGCGTGTAGGCGTGTCGAATTTTGGTGTCGGTAGGATGTAGTGTTGTTCTGCGGCGGCCATTTATCCCTCCACCGTTAGGGCGCGAGTGCCGGCGATGGACAGGCCGTAGCCCTCCAGCGCGACCACGTTGGGCGCTGCGGAATTGGTCAACAAGGTCATTTGCGAAATGCCTAGAGCGCCGAGTATCTGCGCGCCAAGACCGTATTGTCGCAAGGTTTGCGGCGCGTTTCCATCGGCTTCCATTTTCATGTGGGTGTCACGTAGAAGAACAATCGCCCCGCGACCTTCGGCTGCGATAATCTTCATTGCACCGGAAACCTGATGGGCGCGGTCCGGGTTTAGCGCCAGCATATCTTCTAGCGGGTTAATGCAGTGCATCCGCGTCAACACCGGTGCGTCCGTTGAAATATCGCCCTTGGTTAGGACGATGTGTTCGGCACCATGGGTTTCGTCGGTGTAGATCCGTAGCATCCATTCACCACCGTATTCAGATGTAACCGAGCGCACATCGGTTTCGCGCACCAGATTGTCGTGGCGGCGGCGATAGGCAATCAGGTCGGAAATTGTACCGATCTTCAGGTTGTGCTTTTCGGCGAACTCTACAAGGTCCGGCAAACGCGCCATGGAGCCGTCGTCGTTCATGATCTCGCAAATAACACCGGAGGGATTCAGCCCTGCAAGCCGCGAGATATCGGTTGCCGCTTCGGTATGGCCGGCACGTACCAGCACACCGCCTTGGCGAGCGCGGAGCGGGAAGACGTGGCCGGGTGTGGCGATGTCTTGCGGGCCGTTGCTTGGGTCAATTGCGCAGGCAACGGTGCGGGCGCGGTCGTGGGCCGAAATTCCGGTCGTCACACCCTCGCGTGCCTCGATCGAAACTGTGAAAGCTGTTTCGTGGCGCGAGGCGTTTTGCGTGGCCATCATCGATAGACCCAAGGACTCCAGCCGTTCAGATTCCAGTGTCAGACAGACCAGTCCACGACCGTGCGTGGCCATGAAATTGATTGCATCAGGCGTGGCCATTTGCGCGGGGATGACAAGATCACCTTCGTTCTCGCGGTCCTCGTGGTCCACCAGAATAAACATACGACCGTTGCGGGCGTCTTCGATGATTTCCTCGGTCGAGGAGATGGCGGCAGATTGGTCGTTCATAGTTCAGCCTTGCATTTCTGCGAGCCGCGCAACGTAGCGCGCCAGCGTGTCGATTTCCAAGTTCACGCGATCGCCGACTTTGGCATCGCCCCATGTTGTGTGGGTCTTGGTGTGAGGTATGAAGTTGATGCCAAAATCGCAACCATTCACGTCGTTAACCGTTAAGGACACGCCGTTTAAGGTAACGGAACCCTTCTGGGCGATGAATTTCGCAAGGTCACGCGGGGCAGTGAGGGTGACCCGAGTACTGTCGCCGTCATCGTGCATTTCAATGATAGTGGCAAGCCCGTCGACATGACCCGAAACGATATGCCCGCCCAGTTCATCACCAAGCTTTAAGGCGCGCTCAAGGTTCACACGTTTACCCGCTGCCCAGTCAGCGAGGTTTGTTTTGGATACCGTCTCGGCCGAAATATCAACATCGAACCAACAACCGCCGTCTGACCCTTTGGCAATAACCGTCAGACAAACACCGTCGCAGGCTATTGATGCGCCGAGATCAATGCCGTCCGCGTCATAGGAACACCCGATCCGCGCCCGCAAATCGCCGCGATCCTCGGTTCTCTGGATGGTGCCGATGTCGGTAACAATACCGGTAAACATATGCCTCGCTCCTTTAATGCTTCAAGGTTTGTGGTAACGCGGCGAGCAGACGGGAGCAAGAGGGCGAGGCATTTGTATTTGCGCTATTCTCGGGTTTGCCGTAGGGATTGTTGGCTGATTTAGGCCAAGATTAACCGACGGACCCGCCTTGTTTTGACTGCAAACCGTAAATTTCTGTTTCTGCAAGGCCCACACGGCCCGTTCTTTCGTCAGCTCGCAGCCAAGATCGCCGCAACCGGTGCCAGCGTTGAGCGGATCGGATTTAATCGCGGCGATGAAGTGTTTTGGGGAGCAGGAGCGGCATTCACGGGTTTCAGCGGTAGTGCGCAAGAGTGGCCGGAATTTCTGTCGAAGTATTTGGCAACTGCTAGCACTACCGACATCGTTCTTTATGGCGATAGTCGCCCCATGCACAAAACTGCCCGCGATATCGCGAAGAGGCACGGGATAACGGTACATTGCTTCGAGGAAGGATATCTGCGCCCGTACTGGGCCACATACGAGCGGGATGGCACAAACGGCAATTCGGCGCTTATGCGGTTGGATATCGAAGCAATGCGCCACGCCGTTGAAGCCAATCCGAGGGAGCTTTCCGAAGCGCCGGTGCAGTGGGGAGCAGCGTGGCATCATGCATTTTACGGCTTTCTGTATCACTTGTTTTTGTCGTTCCCCGGTGCGCGGTTCAAAAACTATCGCCCACATCGTCAAGAAACCGTTGGTACGGAGCTGTGGCTATATATCCGCAAGCTGGCCGCCATGCCTTTGAATGGCGTGCTAAGACGTATTAAAACACGTGGTTTGTTACGTAGTGGTGCGATATATCATTTAGTGCTCCTACAACTTAGCCACGACGCCTCGCTAAAAAGCCATTCCGACTATGGGTCTATCGAGGAATTTATAACCGATGTTGTTGAGGGTTTTGCCAAAGGCGCGCCTAGCCATCACCGGTTGGTGTTCAAGGCGCACCCGTTCGAAGACGGTCGTGAAAACCTGCCAAAGATCGTGCGACAGGTAGCAAGTTTAGCGGGAATCAACGAGCGGGTTATATTTATTCCGGGCGGGAAGCTTGGGCCGCTGTTGGACTCGGCCAAAAGCACAGTCACGGTAAATTCAACCGCAGCGCAACAAGCATTGTGGCGCAACTTGCCCGTGTTGGCGTTGGGACGGTCGGTGTTTTCGAAACCTGATCTGGTATCGCAAAAGCCGTTAGAAGAATATTTTGACGAACCTGAAGCTCCGCAGGCAGATGCGTATAAATACTACCGGAAGTTTTTGCTTGAAACCTCGCAGGTTGGAGGCGGTTTTTACACTCAAACAGGGCGGGCGGAATTGTTACGGCGGGTTGTTGACCTGATGCTATCCGACGATGATCCCTATAGTTTGGTGTTGAATGGTGAAAACCAAAATGTTGAAGGGCCCAAGTTGATTGCTACAAGTAATTGAGTCTGGTCGTGTAATGCGATTTGGTCTAGTTTACCGAGAATCTAAAGCCGAAGTTGAAGTGACTGGACTATATTGATGCAAAGTAATTTTTTCCGGTCTCTGCGGCCTGTGGCGCTCTCGTTCACCTGTCTGTTTTTGGTTGCCTGCGGTCTGCCTGCGGCGGGACCTAGTGTAAAAGACATCACTGACAGTAGTGTCGAAAATGGCGGCGATATTCACATTATCGATGTTACGCAAGCGGTGATTGATGCTAGTGCCCGCGAGCAATCGTCGGGTTTTAGCCGTACTTTCACGAGCGCCGGTGCCGCGTCTATTGACCGGATCAATGCCGGCGATGTGCTGACCATCACGATTTGGGAAAACGTCGAGAACGGGTTGTTCTCTTCATTGGGCCAGAAGGTTACAACCCTGCCCGGCGTTGTCGTTGACCAACTTGGCAATATTTTCCTGCCCTATGCCGGCACAATCAAGGCAAATGGGCGGACCTCTGATGACCTTCGCTTGAAAATCACAGAACTGTTGGCCGGACAAACGCCCGATCCGCAAATCGAGGTGCGCCGCGAGGCAGGAAACGGCGCAACGGTCAGCATCATTGGCGCAGTGGGTGGGCAAGGTGTCTACCCGATCGAGGCATCCTCGCGCAGATTGACTGGCATGCTGGCCGGTGCGGGTGGCATCACACTCGATCCCAGTGTTGTGAAAATATCGGTACGTCGCGGGCAGGAACTAGGCGAAATCTGGTTCCAGGATTTGCTGGATAATCCTACGAATGACATTCCGCTTGTGGCTGGTGACAAGATCATTCTGGAACAGGATGAACGCTATTTTATTGCGATGGGTACGACTGGCCAACGTCGCGTAAGTTTCGAAACTCATAACCCTTCGGTGTTAGAGGCATTGGCAGCGGTCGGTGGCCTTCAGGCGACAAGATCGAACGCTAAAGGGATCTTTGTATTCCGCGAGGAGCCGGACTGGATTGCAAACCGTGTTCTTGGCCGGAGCGATCTAGTCGGCCCTCAGCGGTTTGCTTACCTGATCGATCTCACCGCGCAGTCCAGCATGTTTGTTGGCGGTAAATTCCCGATCCGCGATGAGGACACGATCTATGTAACCGAGGCACCATACGTCAAATGGCGCACTTTGCTGAGTACGGTGGTGAGCACAATTGACGCGGCCGTTTCACTGGATACGGCAATCGATGGCGCTACGGGTGTCTTTAATTAAGGGGCGGGGGAAGCCGCTCGCGGTATTCTCTGCCGGCTTGCTTTTCACACGCCCGTTGCGGCGCGTGATCCGCGCAGCTGGATACTCTATTTCTTCCGGCTGGTTTGGTGTGGCAGATCGCCAGATTGGTATCTGGGGGCGGATACCGATGTCGCGGCGGGTATTGTCTCGATGGCCGCTGGACCGGATCACAACGTTCGAAGACGCTTTCTTGCGCTCGGTGCTGCCCGGTCTGAAGAACCCGCCGATTGGATTGAATATCGATGATATAGGTGTGCATTTCGACGCGCGAACACCATCACGACTTGAGAGCATCCTTCAGTCCGTGGATTTAAGCGACCCCGAACTACTTAGAAGGGCCGCAAACGGCCGCGCGTTCTTACAGCATTACGGGTTGTCGAAGTACAATCCGGTGCCGCGAGGATATGGTGAAATCCCCGTGGTCGGATATGTGCTGGTGGTCGATCAAGTGGCTGGTGATGCCTCGATCAGCGACGGCTTGGCCGGGGCGGAAACATTTGCGCAGATGCTGGCGGCGGCGAAGGCCGAGAACCCCGGTAAACGCATCGTCATTCGGACACATCCGGCGGTAAAGAGTGGTGGTAAAAAAGGTCACTTCGGCGTCGAAGATACCGACGAAAATACCTCGCTAAGTTCTGAACCTCTGAACCCGTGGGATCTGCTGGAATTCGCAGATCGCGTTTATTGCGTGACCTCGCAGATGGGGCTCGACGCGATTCTGGCGGGGCATCGGCCCGAGGTTTTCGGCGTGCCGTTTTATGCGGGCTGGGGGCTAAGCAACGACCGCCAAACAGCGCCAAGGCGCACGCGTGTATTGAATGTAGAACAACTGTTTGCCGGCACCATGCTAATCTACCCTTTTTGGTACAATCATGCCCGTCGCGCGGGCTGCGAGTTCGAGGAGGCCGCGCAACAACTGCTGGCACAGGCCCGACACCATTGGGACGGGCTTCGAGCTACGCATGCGGTGGGTATGCGGATGTGGAAACGCCCGCATGTAGCAAAGTTCCTGTCGGGTGGAGGAAGGACGCTAACCTTTCATTCTAGCGACCTCGCCGCTCTGCGAGCAGCACAGAAGAATGACGGTCAAATTGTTGTCTGGGCAAGTAAAGAAAACGCCGCCTTGGCAGCGGAGGCGTGCGCCGTAAAAGTTCCGTTGCTACGAATGGAAGACGGGTTTTTGCGCTCTACCGGACTTGGTGCGGAGTTGACACCAGCGGTTTCGCTGGTTCTGGACGATTGCGGTATTTACTACGACCCAAATGCACCCAGCCAGCTAGAAACACTCATTGCGTCTTCGATTGAGCTGCCCGAATTCGCGATCGCGCGGGCGGCAAGGTTGCGCGAAAGTCTGCGGGCCTCCGGCGTTTCAAAATACAATTTGAAAGGCGAGGCCCCCGACCTTCCAGAGGGCGCGCATAAAATTCTGGTGGTGGGGCAGGTCGAGGATGATGCCTCCATCAGACTTGGCACGGATGACGTGCGCACTAATCTAGGGTTGCTTCAGGCCGCCCGTTCTCAAAACCCTTCTGCATTTATCATTTACAAACCGCATCCTGACGTTGTTGCGGGCCTGCGGAACGGGGCAATTTCGGATGCAGACACAAGCTTGTTCTGCGACCTCGTCGTTGAGAAATCCGACCCGTCCGAATTGATCGAGGTGTGCGACGAAATCTGGACGATGACATCGCTGATGGGGTTCGAGGCATTGTTGCGTGGCAAACCTGTCTCGTGTTTGGGCTTGCCGTTCTATGCTGGCTGGGGGCTTACACGAGACATCGGGCGGAAGTGTGCCCGTCGTAACGTGGCGGTTAACCTAGATCAGCTCGTGCACGCTGCTTTGCTTGATTATCCTCGCTATCACGATCCGGTTTCGCATATGCCTTGCACCGCGGAATTGGTTGTCGAGAGACTAGCAAACGGTGAGTGCCCGAAACCGGCTAGCTTAAAGATTTTGGCAAAATTACAGGGTCTGTTCGCGGGCCGCACCTCTATCTGGCGCTAGGTTTCCAGACGTTCATTATGTCAACACCGACTATCCGGCTTGAAGTCAATTTGAACCGCGGGGCGTCTTGCAAGGCGTCGGTTTGCATCGGGCCGAAGACGCTGGCTCCCTCCGATCCAATGGCCATTCCGGCGGTGAATGTCACCAGAACGTCAACCAAATCCGCAGATATCATCGACGAGGCCACCTGACCGCCGCCCTCGCACAGCACGCGGGTGATGCCACGCTTGCCTAGCTGGATCGCCATATCTTGAAGGTCCAGCTCGCCGGTTTCGCCGTGCGCAACTTCGATCAAGTTTACGCCGATTTCTTTCCATGTCTTCATGCGGGCCTTATCCGCACCCTCGCGATGACAAATCCATAATGGCGTTGTCTGCGCAGTGCGAGCCAATCGCGAGGTCAGCGATAGCGACAGTCCACCATCTAGGATAATTCGCACGGGATTGGCGTCGTCCATCCCCATATCGCGCACATCCAATAATGGGTCGTCGTGACGCGCCGTTCCCGCACCAATCAACACCGCGTCGTGTTTTGCCCGCATAATATGCACATGTCGACGCGCCTCGGGACCGGTGATCCAGCGACTTTCACCTCGTGCGGTGGCGATGCGTCCGTCGATGGAGCTAGCCATTTTTAACGTGAACATCGGTCGACCGATAGTTTTCGCCAGTAAAAATCCCTGATTAAGCCCCGAAGCCTCTTCCATCAGTTCGTCGGTTTTTACATGGATGCCTGCGTCCCTTAAAATATCGAAACCTTGGCCCGATACACGCGAATCCGGATCTTCGAGGGCACACACCACTCTTGCTACCCCGGCTTCAACCAAGGCGGTCGCACAGGGTGGTGTCTTGCCGTGATGGGCGCAGGGTTCGAGCGTGACGTAGGCCGTAGCTCCGCGCGCATCGGCACCAGCTTGGGCGAGCGCAACAGTTTCCGCATGCGGGCGACCGCCCGGTTGCGTCCAGCCGCGCCCGATAAGTTTACCGTCTTTCACAATGACACAACCAACCGCCGGATTTGGCCACACCCGCCCAAGCCCGCGTTCAGCAAGGCTTAGCGCCAATCGCATCCACCGTTCGTCATGCGGAAGCGCAAACATTATTCGTCGTCGGTTGGGGGCCGGAGCTCGTGGACAAATTCCTCGAAATCATCGGCAGCTTGGAAGTTCTTATAGACACTGGCAAAACGTACATAAGCGACGGTGTCGATACGGGCGAGGGTCTCCATGACGATCTGCCCGATTTTATCGGACGGGATGTCCGGTTCGCCAAGACTTTCGAGACGCCGCACGATGCCCGAGATCATCTGGTCGATGCGCTCGCCTTCGACGGGGCGTTTTTGCATCGAGATACGGATCGAACGATCCAGCTTGTCACGGTCAAAATCCTCGCGACGACCGTTTTTCTTGACCACGGTCAGATCGCGCAACTGCACGCGTTCGTAAGTTGTGAAACGTCCCGCACAAGCCGGACAGGCCCTGCGCCGCCGAATGGCCGCATGGTCTTCGGCCGGACGGGAGTCCTTAACCTGTGTGTCTATATTTCCACAAAAGGGACACCGCATATGAAACCTCGTTTTATTAACTGCTCGTTTGTTTTTCGAATCAGTATAGGGAGGGTTCTAGGTTTTGGGTAGGGGGTATCGTAATGCGCTATATAGAGGGGGGAACACTACCCCTGCAAATGTGCGACCACCTGTCGGTTGTGCGGTGCGTTGCGATGTTCGAACAGGTAGAGGCCTTGCCATGTGCCAAGCGCGAGTTTTCCGTTTGTGACCGGTATCGACAGGCTGACGGGCATCATCGCGGCCTTGATATGGGCGGGCATATCGTCTGGCCCCTCGTAGGTGTGGGTCAGGTAGGACATGCCGGGGTCGGTCGTGGGGATGGTGAAGGTGGTTTGCATGGGGCGATAATGGAGGGGTGGTAGGGGCGTTAACTTATGGGGATAATGGCCGGAAAGGCGTGTGCACAACGCGTACACAACCCGTACACAATGTGTATGTACGTTTTTGCAGGTAGGGGCGTTAACTTTTTGGGGCGGTTGTCGGTGATTTTGGACGCACCCGTTCGGGACGAAGTCCCGGACAGCGCCCACGGGGAGGGCGATGTCCTAATGTTTGGTGGTGTTGTAGGGTGTGCGGTCCCCGCGCACCGTCTCATGTTATTCAAGCAACGGTGCGTGGATACCACGCGCCCTACGGGCTACACGACAATATTTGGCTTGTTTTATTCCAAACACCTTCATGCTCCAATTTAACCAGTTTATCGAATTCATCCAATGAATATGAGTCGAGATATTGAGATTCACTTCGACAAGCGAAGGCTTCACTATCTAAACTCCAAGAAACGGCTTCTATCTTTCCAAGATAGGCGGGAGTGAACAATTCTAGCCCAATAAATGGAACGAAAGGCAGCGCTATTTCTTTGACCATTCGAATATAATGGGTTGAATCATCGTTAGATTTTCCATTGTAAACGGTTAATGAAACAAAGGTTTTATGCTTTTCCAACCATCACTCCTACTGATCCAAGAACGACCTTAATTTCCTACTCCTACTCGGATGCTTCAACTTCCGCAGCGCCTTAGCCTCGATCTGACGAATACGCTCACGCGTCACGCTGAACTGCTGTCCAACTTCTTCGAGCGTGTGGTCTGTGTTCACACCGATACCGAAGCGCATCCGCAGGACGCGTTCTTCGCGGGGCGTTAACGAGGCCAGAACCCGTGTTGTGGTTTCCTTCAGGTTGCCCTGAATGGCGCTGTCCAGCGGTAGGACGGCGTTTTTGTCTTCGATGAAGTCACCAAGCTGCGAGTCTTCTTCGTCGCCGATCGGGGTTTCCAAGGAAATCGGCTCTTTGGCGATTTTCATGACCTTACGGACTTTTTCAAGCGGCATTTGCAGCTTGGCGGCCAGTTCTTCGGGGGTCGGCTCGCGGCCGATTTCGTGCAGCATCTGGCGACTGGTGCGGACCAGTTTGTTGATCGTTTCGATCATGTGGACCGGAATACGGATCGTGCGGGCCTGGTCGGCGATGGAGCGGGTGATCGCTTGGCGGATCCACCATGTTGCGTAGGTGCTGAATTTGTAACCACGGCGGTACTCGAATTTATCCACGGCTTTCATCAGGCCGATGTTGCCTTCCTGAATAAGATCGAGGAACTGCAAACCACGGTTGGTGTATTTCTTGGCAATAGAGATCACGAGGCGAAGGTTGGCTTCGACCATTTCCTTCTTGGCAGAGCGGGCTTCTTTCTCGCCCTTTTGAACCTGCTGCACAACGCGGCGGAATTCGGAGATGTCTACGCCGACGTATTGGCCAACCTCGGCCATTTCGCCACGGACTTCTTCGACTTGTTCTTTCATCTCGCCGGTCAGGCGATCCCAGCCACGGGTTTCTAATGCGGAGACGCGCTCCATCCAGTCCGGATCCAGCTCGGCGCCTTTGTATTCGTCGATGAATTCACGGCGGTTAATACGGGCTTTGTCGGAGAGTTTGACCATAGCGCTATCAAGGCTCATGATCTTGCGGTTGATGCCGTAAAGCTGGTCGACCAATGCCTCAATCCGGTTGTTATGAAGGTGCATGGAGTTCACCAGCACCACGATTTCGGTGCGCAGGCGTTGGTATTCGCGTTCCTGAACAAGCGTGAAGGTTTCGTCGGTGTTCAGAGCGGCGGCCATGCGGCCTTCCTGCATTTCGGCGAGGCGATCATAATCCGCGGCGATCTGGTCCAGCGTTTCAAGAACGACGGGTTTCAGCACGGCCTCCATCGCGGCGAGCGAGAGGTTTGCGGCTTCGTCTTCTTCATCGTCATCATCGTCATCTTGGGCGACGGGGTTTCCGTCGGCGTCCAGAACTTGCTCTTTTTCTTTTTTCTCGGCGGCGGGCGTTTCGGTTTTGGCGGTTTCGCCGACTTCTTCGTCCTCGTCTTCTTCCATCTGCTGGCCGAAGGTTGCGTCAAGATCGATCACATCGCGCAACATGATCTCTTCTTCCAGCAACTCCTCGCGCCAGATGGTGATCGCATGGAACGTCAGCGGGCTTTCGCAAAGGCCCGCGATCATGGTAGAGCGCCCGGCCTCGATACGTTTGGCAATGGCGATTTCGCCTTCGCGCGACAGCAGTTCAACGGTGCCCATTTCACGCAAGTACATGCGGACGGGATCATCGGTGCGATCAAGGGTTTCGGTGGTGGCAGCAGCGGCGACAAGCTCGCGCGAAGTGGTCGCGCCGATTTCTTCGACTTCGGTGTCGGTGGCTTCGTCTTCGGGTTCTTCGCCTTCGATAATGTTGATGCCCATTTCTGACAGCATCGCCATAATATCTTCGATTTGATCAGAGGAAACCTGATCGGCAGGCATGAACTGGTTCAGTTCGTCATAGGTGATATAGCCGCGTGCTTTGGCCGCTGCGATCATTTTCTTGACCGCAGTTTGGCTCATATCGAGCATTGGGCCCGCGTTATCCTGTTGATCTTCACCAGTTTTCTGCTCGTTATCTTTAGCGGCCATGGGCTACTCCGTAAGTAGGTCAGCCGCGAATCACCGGGCCGAAAATTGGTTTGTAGGGAATTTCTACTTCGAATCACTGATTCGCAAGGGCAACTAGTGCTTTTTCTTTTCCCAAATCTTTTGATCTATCAGTTTTTGCAGGCTTTTAGATAACCCGCTTTCGTCATTTGCCCCCGCCGAATCGCCGCCAAGCGATTCGTGGGAAATCTTGTTTTGGGCCTCGCGGGCCTGTTGCAGGCGCCACGTCAGGCCTTCGTCCGCTACGCCGGTTATCTCTTCCTCGGCGTCTTTTATCTCCTCGACAATACCGAGGATCGCGGCGTGTTTTGCCAGTTCCTCGTGGATGGCTTGTGTGGCCAATTCAATGTCTGCACCGACTCGTAAATGGGGGTTGGCGCGGACTTGGCCGATGGACAGAAGTTTCGCTATTGGCTCGAAGCCGAGGATTGCCTGCATGCGGTCAATCATTTGTTCGCGTTGTTCTGCACCCGATTGATGTGGGGCCTCTGGCAAAGAGGACAAGAGGGCATCACGAATTTGTTGCAAATCCGGCGATAAAAAGTGGGCGCGGTCCAGTTTCGTTTCGAATTTTTCGGCCAGTTGCGGGTGATTTATGCAGCCCAGAAGGATGGCGCATTCGCGCACGCGGGCGTCCGTTTCAGGGCCGGCGTTTGACTGCGCCAGCATGGAGGATTTCGCGCTTGGCGTCGGGCCGCTTGGGGCACGGTTGCCCCATCGTTTGCTAGTTTGGCGTTGGGCGTTGCCTTGCCATGGTTTGTTGTCTTGGCGCGTGGGTGCGAACAGGGTTTGGCGACGCTCATTTATCGCCGCGCCGTAATGGCCGCGAAGGGTCGGGTCTTTGATCTGCTGGATTGCCTTGCGAAGGCTGGCATCAAGGGCTGTGCGGCGTTCGGGGCTGTCGAAGATTTTGCCTTCGGTTTCGCGTTGCCACAGCAGGTCCACCATCGGTTGGGCGGCGTCCAGCAACTTTTGCATGGCTTCGGCCCCTTGGGCGCGGATCAGGTCGTCGGGGTCCAGGCCTTCGGGCAGGATGCAGAACCTTAACGATTTCCCCGCCTCAAGCAGCGGCAGTGCGAGGTCGATCAGGCGGCGGGCAGCTTTGACACCTGCGGTATCGCCATCAAGGGCGATCACTGGTTCGGGACAAATACGCCAGATCATGGCCAGTTGATTTTCGGTGATTGCGGTCCCGAGGGGGGCGACGGCGTGGTCAAACCCCGCTTGTGCCAGCGCGATAACGTCCATGTAACCTTCGGCGACGATCAGGGCGCCCGCTTTGCCAGATGCCTCGCGCGCAGGGCCGTGGTTGTAAAGGCTGCGGCCTTTGTCAAACAACGGCGTCTCGTTCGAGTTCAGGTATTTGGCGCGGGCGTTCGGGTCCATTGCGCGGCCACCAAAGGCAATGCAGCGGCCCCGCGCGTCGCGGATCGGGAACATGATGCGGCCACGGAAACGGTCATAGGGTTTGCCGCCGTCATCCGGTTTGATGCAAAGGCCCGCCTCGATGATTTGTTCGGCGGGGATGTTTTTACCGCTTAAGGCCTCGAACAGGGCGGTGCGACCGTCTGGGGCGAAGCCGATTTCGAAGCGTTCCAGCGTGGATTCGGGCAGGCCGCGTTTTTCAATATACGCGCGGGCCTCGGCTGCTTTGGCCGAGTGCAGTTGCAGGCGGTAGAAAGCGACGGCGTGTTCCATAACATCGGCCAGCGTTTTGCGCGTGTCAGCGCGTTGCTGTTCTTGCGGGGTGGCTTTGGGCACGGGCATACCTGCCTCGCGCGCCAGAATCTCGACGGCCTCCATAAAGCCGACGTTTTCGGTTTCTTTAACGAAATCGATCGCGCCGCCTTTGGCATGGCAACCGAAACAGTAATAGAACCCCTTACGGTCATCGACATGGAAACTGGCGGTCTTTTCCTGATGGAACGGGCAAGGTGCCCACATGTCGCCTTTGGCGGGGTTGGATTTCTTGTTGTCCCACATGACTTTGCGTCCGACCACTTGGGCTATGGACGTGCGGTCGCGCAGATCGTTAAGGAATCCTTCAGAAATTTTCATGGAGTTATTTCTAAGACCTGACGAGGGGTGCCGTCTAGGTTCAGAATGTGGATGCGCTCGATCCCGCTGATGTCGGTGGTGACGACACCGATCCAGTTGATGCCTTGGGTAACGGCCTGCGCGGTTTGCCCTTCGGGCAGGGTGATTTGAGCGGGATATTCCAATGGCGTGGCCACTGGCCCCATGAACTTGATGACAAACAGCGCGACAATGGTTAGGAGACCCAATATCATTGTCGCAGTCAGAATCGTCACCAGTCGACGCAAAAAGCGCAGGTTGGCGGGTTCTGGTATTTCGTTCTTCACAGGAGTTGGTTCGCTCATGGCAGACCCTTTTGAAAATCCGTTGCGGCTGGAGCTGGGGCTAACCCCCGCTAACCGCCTTGATAAAGCTTTGGCAGCCGTTGTGCCAGAGGGCGTTACGCTTTCGCGCTCGCGATTGCAGAATTTGATTCTGGAAGGGGCGGTGCGGCTGGAAGGCGGCGCGGTTGTGACCGAGCCGAAATCCAAGGTTTCGGCGGGTCAGGTTTGGCTGATCGATATGCCCGAAGTGACGGATATCGCGGCATTGCCCGAGGATATTCCGCTTGATGTTGTGTTCGAGGACGAACACCTGATCGTGGTTAACAAACCTGCGGGAATGGTGGTGCATCCGGCACCAGGGTCGGAGACGGGGACGCTCGTTAACGCTTTGTTACATCATTGCGGCGATAGTCTTTCGGGAATCGGAGGGGCAAAACGACCGGGCATTGTGCATCGGATTGATAAAGACACGTCCGGTCTGTTGGTCGTGGCAAAATCGGACGAGGCGCATCAGGGGCTGGCGGCGATGTTTGCCGCCCACGATATGGACCGGCATTATCTGGCGCTGGTTTGGGGGGCACCTTCGGGGGCGGACCCTCGGCTGGCGGGCGTAAAGGGTGTTACGTTTGAAGCGGGCGGTGTGATCCGGATTTCGGGCAATATCGCACGGCACAAGCATGATCGTAAGCGTATGACGGTTGTGGTCGATGCAGGGCGGCATGCCATAACGCGGACGCGGGTGGTCGAGGCATTCGGGCCGTCTGAAAAGCCTGTGGCCGCGCTGACCGATTGTTGGCTGGAAACGGGGCGCACGCATCAAATCAGGGTGCATATGACATACGCAGGGCATGCGCTGGTTGGCGATCCGGTTTATGGCTCGCGGCGCGCTATCCCGAAGGGGGCGATATCCGGCGAGGCGGCGGATGAATTGCGCGGGTTTGGACGACAGGCATTACATGCGGCGACGCTGGGTTTTGTGCATCCGGTGACGGGAGAGGCGCTGGAATTCAAGGCACCACTGCCCGAGGACTTCGAGGCGGTAATGCGTGTGTTACGAAAAGGTTAATCTGCCCTTGAAAACGCTCAATGTTAACACCATATACATAGTCAGCGCGCACAAGTTAAGCGCCACTTGAGGAGAGTATTTTGAGCAATTATACCAAATTACCTGCACCATCACCTGAACAGGGTCTGTCGAATTATATGCGTGAAATCCGCAAGTTCCCTATGCTTGAGCCCGAGCAGGAATACATGCTGGCGAAAGCCTGGGTGGACCACGAGGACAGCGACGCGGCACACCAGTTGGTGACCTCGCACCTGCGCTTGGCGGCGAAAATCGCGATGGGGTATCGCGGGTACGGCTTGCCCACGGCCGAGGTGGTTTCGGAGGCCAACGTTGGCCTGATGCAGGCCGTTAAACGCTTCGATCCCGAGAAGGGTTTCCGTCTGGCGACCTATGCGATGTGGTGGATTCGGGCCAGCATTCAGGAATATGTGCTGCGGTCTTGGTCTTTGGTCAAGATGGGTACGACGTCCGCGCAAAAGAAACTGTTTTTCAACCTTCGCAAGGCCAAAAACAAGATTGGTGCGTTGGAAGAAGGGGACTTACGCCCTGAAAATGTCGCCGAGATTGCAAAGCAATTGAACGTGACGGAAAAGGAAGTGATCTCGATGAATCGCCGCATGGGTGGTGGCGATGCAAGCCTGAACGCGCAGGTGAAAACCGACGGCGAGGGGGCTGCGGAATGGCAGGACTGGCTTGAGGATGAAGACGCGGATCAGGCGGCGGACTACGCCGAAAAGGACGAGCTGGAACAACGCCGTGAATTGCTGGTGGCCGCGATGGCCGACCTGAACGAGCGGGAGCAGCATATCCTGACGGAACGCCGTTTGTCCGAGGAACCCAAGACGCTGGAACAGCTAAGCGGTGTCTATGATGTCAGCCGCGAACGCATCCGCCAGATCGAGGTGCGGGCGTTTGAAAAGCTGCAAAAGAAGATGCGCGAATTGGCGGCTGAAAAGGGGATGGTTCAGGCCGTTAACTAATTCGTTTTGACGCGATTTTTCGTGTGCACAACCCGTACACAATGCGTACACAAATTGTATGTACAATTCCGACGCACGAAAAATTAACCTTTTAAGCGCATAATGGCCTTTTGAATTTTCAGGAGGCCATTTTTTGATTCTAGAAGATATTGACCGCAAACAAACCAAAGCTGAACGCGTGGCAGAACATGAACTGGAAGAGAGCCTTCATCGTGTTCGCATGTTCCGGCATAGAACTGATCTGATGGTCCAAAAACTTTACCACGACGAGTTTCCCAAGGACTGGCATTCGATCGAGGACAAATACCCCGAGCGCCCGAAACGCACCCGCATCACGGCGCGATTTGACGAGGATGTCGTGAAGTTTTTCAAGCGCAGCGGCGCGGGCTATCAGGCGAAAATGAACGAGGTGTTAAGGGCGTACATGTTCGCGCGGGTGGCGAAATATGTAGAGGCGAATGCGGATAGGGACCGGCATGGGGAGTTGTTTTGATTTGAGGTGGTGGATGGTGCGCGGGGGCCGCACACCCTACGGCTTGAACATCCCGAACGTGTGAAATTGGCGAAAGGTAGGGTGTGCGGCCCCCGCGCACCGTTGACCCCGTGCATCCAAATCCTCACCCTAGCATTCCGGTGGGCGCACGACCGCCAGTTATAATGGGGAAACTTGATATCAACACAAAAGCGCCGCTTCCGATCATGAAAATCATTGCCAGCAAGCGGCGCCACCTTTGGTTTTGAACATTGGCCCAAATCCGGCTGGCGAACACAAATGTTGCAAAGGATGCGAAGAATATTATGAATACATTTCGTAGCCCTTTGGAGCGAATTTCCGCCAGCGTCTCGAACCACTCGGTTCCATGTTCGATCATGTATTCATGCGGATCAGGGCGCCAATTTAGGAAGTAGAATATAAGGATAGCATAGCCCAAAAACAGTGCCAGATGCCATTTATCGACAAACTTCAGCATCTCCGATCCCTGTGTTTACCTCGTAAACTTCTTATACTTCATCCGCGTCGGGTTAACCGACTCTGGCCCCAAGCGGCGGACTTTGTCGGCTTCGTAGTCCTCGAAGTTGCCCTCGAACCATTCGACGTGGCTGTCGCCCTCGAAAGCCAGCATGTGGGTACATAGGCGATCGAGGAAGAAGCGGTCGTGCG
>Ga0209121_10001462_pt1 | contig 24803 bp, 18 predicted proteins | sample Cruoilmetagenom3_FD_187292 | JGI IMG/M metagenome (GOLD analysis project Ga0209121, IMG submission 187292) | Oil polluted marine microbial communities from Coal Oil Point, Santa Barbara, California, USA - Sample 3 (SPAdes) (version 2) | ecosystem: Environmental > Aquatic > Marine > Oil seeps ... | reverse complement strand
AAATCTATTGTTTGATTCGGGTTTACTAAAACCTTTTCCAATTCTAATAGATATTTTGCTTCTTGGTTTGTTAGCATTTTTTTTAATATTACTTACAACTCGTTATATAAACACTTTTTATACATTTTAATACCCAATTCTGCGGGATATGCTCAACACCCTACGGCAAATACTTTTTATCAAAATTTGGTTTACGCTTCTCTAAAAACGCATTTCTTCCTTCTTTTGCTTCATCGGTCATATAAGCCAATCTGGTGGCTTCACCTGCAAAAACTTGTTGTCCAACCATTCCGTCATCAGTTAAATTCATGGCAAATTTTAGCATTTTAATAGAAGTAGGAGATTTCCCCAACACTTCTTGTGCCCATTCATAAGCTGTATTTTCTAACTCATCGTGAGGAATTACTGCATTTACCATGCCCATTTCAAAAGCTTCTTGCGCCGAATAATTTCTTCCTAAGAAAAATATTTCACGCGCTTTTTTCTGTCCAACCATTTTTGCCAAATATGCAGAACCATAACCCCCGTCAAAACTAGTTACATCGGCATCGGTTTGTTTAAAAATAGCGTGCTCTTTACTTGCCAACGTCATATCGCAAACTACATGCAAACTATGTCCTCCACCAACAGCCCAACCTGGTACAACAGCAATCACTACTTTAGGCATAAAACGAATTAAACGTTGTACATCTAAAATATTTAAGCGGTGGTAATTGTCTTCACCAACGTACCCTTGATGGCCACGTGCACGCTGATCACCTCCACTGCAAAAACTATAAACACCATCTTTAGTACTTGGTCCTTCGGCACTTAACAACACCACACCAATATTTAAATCTTCTTGCGCATCGTGAAAAGCTTCTAACAATTCACTCGTAGTTTTGGGTCTAAACGCATTTCTAACATTTGGCCGGTTAAATGCAATTCGTGCAACACCTCCACTTTTTTTATAGGTTATATCTTCAAATTCTTTTACCGTTTTCCAGTTTATTTCGCTCATAGTTCTAATTTAGATAGGTAAAAATAATTCATTTTAATGTTTAATTACAAGCTATACTATAAAATATTAATTAGATTGTAACAATGGAAACTGGAAATCGTCTTATTAAATGTAATTTTGACTGAATGTGTACGACAAAATAAACACTTTGGCTATAAAAAAATAGAAAATGAGGATTATACCATCTAACCATAAAAACAATACGGAGCTACCGTTAAAGTTAAAAATAAGTTTTGAAGCAGTTTTTGAGTATTTAGAAACTATTTCGAAAGATAAAAACCATCTATTAAATAGTATTGCGATAAAATTATTGGATGAGTATAAAGAATACCCTGAATTAAGAGAAGGTTTTGAAGATGTTAATTATTTAGAGAAATACAATTCCCAAATTGATCGTTTGTTAGACATCCTTTTTCCTGAATTATTACAAACCAATGAAATAAAAGCTGCAAGTATTCCTTTTGAATTTACCACTTTTAAGTTGTCGAAACGTTTTGAACAAATTATTGATGATGCAGGTGAAGATTACACTTTTGAATTAAGAAATTATGAAAGTGAGAATTTATACATCATGGCGTGTACTTTTATTTTAGCTTTCTATTATGATACGTATATCGACTTTAAAAGACCCTTTTTCTTTGATATTCCAAATAAAAATACTGGTTTGGTAAAAAATTACAAGACGTTATTTAATGGCGAATTTTTCAAAGTTTCGCCTTCTGAAAGTGCACCAAAAATTACGGAGGATGATATTAAACTATTACTAGATAATTTTGACAATATAGCTTTATGGAAAGAGAAATTCCCACCAAACAGTTATAATTTTAAAGGTTTTGGAATTGTAAATTTATTCGATGTGTCGCAAGATGAATCTTTATCTAGTATTAAACAAGATTTACTTAGAAAAGACGATGACACTTTTCAAAAATTAAAAAAAAATATTGCTAATTTATTCAACTCCAACACTATACAGTTAGGTTTTTCAACATATAATTCACAAGAAAGTGATATTTCATTTAAAAGCTACAAAGATCAAAGTAGCTTTATTCAATCGGCAAATTGTAATGAAAAATGTAGCGATTTCTTTTGCGATGGCGTAATGAATAATTTATTTGAAAAAGGTGAGATCATAAGTATTTCTGATGTAGATAACTATGGAAAATCGACCAATTTTAATGGATTTTACAAAGCCTTAAAAAAACATGGAATTGAAAGTGTTATTTTAATTCCTATTCAAATAAAAGAAGGACGATTAAACGTTTTGGAAATTGTTTCTACTAAAAAATATGAATTAAATTCTATCAGTGTCAATAAATTACGAGATGTTATTCCTATTTTTAAATTAGCAATGGAGCGATTTATGGATGAATATGAAACCAAACTAGAATCCATCATTCAAGAACATTACACTTCTTTACATCCATCTGTTAAATGGAAATTTTATGATGCTGTTGAAGATATTTTATTCGAATCTGAAATAAGTGATACGCAAATTTCAAAGTTAAAAGATATTGTTTTTGAGAATGTGATTCCATTATACGGACAAAGTGATATTAAAGGGTCATCTACTGCCAGAAATAATGCCATACAAGAAGATTTAATTAAGCAATTAAATTTAGCTAATGCTATTATAAAAAAGGCTTTTGAAAAATACAAACTTCCTATTTACAACGATTTGTTATTTAGAATTAAAGAATGTCAGAAAAATATAAAAAAAGGGTTGAGTTCTGGAGATGAAAATATGTTAACTAATTTTCTTCAGAATGACATTTACCCTGTTTTCAATCATTTAAAAACAATGGATTCCGATTTAAAAGAAGCCATTTCAAATTATATGAATGAAATCGATGACAACCTTCATGTCATTTATGATAAAAGAAAAAAATACGATGAAAGTGTAAACATTTTGAATGAATCGTTGGCAAAATTTATCGATACAAAGCAAGAAGATGCGCAAGCAATGTTTCCACATTATTTTGAACGTTACAAAACCGATGGAATTGATTATAATATGTACATTGGGCAATCATTAGTTAAAAACCACACCTACAACGAATTGTATTTAGAAAATTTAAGATTGTGGCAGTTGCAAATGATGTGCGAAGTTGAACGCAAGGCAAATGATTTAAAAAGCGTTTTAGAACACCCTTTAGAAGTTGCTTCTTTAATTTTAGTACATAGCAATCCACTTGCAATAAAGTTTAGAATGGATGAAAAAAAGTTTGATGTTGATGGTGCTTATAATATTCGTTATGAAATTATTAAAAAACGAATTGATAAAGTAACTATTAAAAACACTACGGACAGATTAACTCAGCCTGGGAAAATAGCCATTGTTTATAGTCAGGAAAAAGACTTGAATGGGTATATGAAACACATTAAATACCTACAATCGAATCAATTTTTACTAAACGAAGTTGAAAACTTAGAACTAGAAGATCTTCAAGGTATTTTTGGGCTAAAAGCGTTGAGAGTTGCTGTAAATTATGATACGAATACAGATGCTATTTCTTTAAAAGAAATTATGGACGTAATTAATAATAATTAGAACACGGGCACTGCTAAGAAAGTATGATTGTAGTCTGCCTGTATTTCGACTCCGCTCAATGACCACGGAAGACAGGAATGATAAATAAAAAAATAAATTTTTTAATAAGGATTTTATTTCAATCGGAATTAAGCCAATTAACCGTTTTTCATATATTCAAAAGCAACAATAAAAGCAATTACAGAAACAATAATTCCGATCATAAATATATTATAAGCTATTCGCAATAGCCGATATTTTTTTTCTAAAACAATACCTAAAAAGTACAGATCCTTCATTAAAGATTTGTACAAATAATCGCGATCATTCATCATTTCTTGCATTCCATCCTGAAAATCTTTTAAAGGCATTTTATTAAAATTTCCGAAGAACAATAAATTAACCTTTTTCTTAGCAATATCGTCTTTAGTAAACTTACCAGAAGTTACTTTTGGACGCGTAGAAAGAATGGAAAAAATCATAGTTATAACCGTAATAATTATAAAAAACAATGTAGGATAAATTAAATAGTAATTATCTGGCTTGTCTAATTTTGGAAACAATGTTGACAATGCAATTGACAAAATAATGGCGCTCACTGAAAGTAAAATATTGGCTTTTGTATCTGCAATATCACTTAGTTTTATATGATTTCTAAGTGTAACTCTGTACATAGTTTCAATTCCACGTTCTGGTCTTTCTGCCTTTTCTTTTTTTCTTTTTAAATCAGCCTTTTTTAATTTACTTTTCGAATCAGCTTCTTCCTTTTTTGAGATTGCTTTTCTTAAATCTTTTTTGGTTTTTAGCCAATTTTGAGTTTTCTGGTGTTGTAATTTATCAAAGGCATAATTGGTAAAATATGCATGATTACTAATAAAATCTTCGTTTTGTTCAATCCATTCAATATCAGTAAAAATTTCACCACTACAACTCTCCCACTCACTTCTTATTAAATTAGATTTTTCCCTAAAACTTTCAGTTCCTATATGGTACAAATCTGCATCACAAATAATGTTATCTAATTTCGATTTAGGATTTTGAGGCATTTTTGTTGCGTCAATAATTTTACAAACCTCAGCTATTTTAGCTGCATTAAAATCTTTTTCTATTAAATATTTCGTTGCAATATCTTTGCTGCTTTCTTCGTGATTTTCAAAACTTTTTATAAATCCAATATCATGAAACCAAGCTGCCAATAATAAAATTTCTAAATCATTTTCAGAAATATTTTCGGCCTGTCCAATTTCATAAGCGGCATTTACAACCTCCTCCGTATGTTTAAAAGTATGATATACAATTTGTGATGAAAGCTCTTTTTTAAAACTTTCAAAAACAAACGACTTTACTTCACTCAATAATTTAGTATCTAACATGCTAAAAACAAATTTATTCAAAAATACATATTTTTATGTACTTTTAAGGTTTATTTAGAACGTCTTAAATGAAATCGAATTCCCTTAAACTTATTACCATACTTTTTATCACATTTACTTTTTATAATTGTGCAACTTATGATTTAAATTATAAAAAAGGTGAAGAAAACTGGAGGGTTAAACTTTCAAAACCTGAAGCAGAAATTGAGCATACGTTTTATTTAATTGGTGATGCTGGAAATGCGAAGATGTCTGAATCTTTAGCACATTTATATTTGCTGAAAAATGAATTAAAAAATGCTTCAAAAAATAATACAGTGCTTTTTCTTGGTGACAATCTTTACGAGAAAGGTTTACCAAAAAAGGAGCATCCTGATAGAAAATTATCAGAGCATAGACTAGACGCACAAATTAATGTTGTAAATGATTTTAAAGGAAATACCATTTTTATTCCTGGAAATCACGATTACTACTCAAACGGTGTGAAAGGATTAAAACGGCAGCAGGATTATATTACAAAAAGACTTGGTAAAAAATCGTTTTTACCAAAAAATGGGTGTCCGCTTGAGAAAGTAAGTATTTCTGATAAGATTGTTTTATTAATTGTAGATACGCAATGGTATTTAGAAGATTGGGATAAGAACCCAACAATGAATGACGATTGTGAAATAAAAACAAGAGAACGATTTTTTCAAGAATTTGAAAGTCTAGTTAAAAAAAATGCGACCAAAACGGTCTTGATCGCATTGCACCATCCTATGTTTTCACATGGTAATCACAATGGGCAATCTTCATTTAAACAACATTTTTATCCAGTTCACAATAAAATTCCATTACCATTTCTTGGCACTTTTGCCAATATTTTAAGAAAAACAAGTGGTATTTCGCCTCAAGATATGAATAATCCTTTGTATTTAGCGTTAAAGAAACGAATTGTAACCATTTCACAAAAAGCACCAAAAGCAATTTTTATTTCTGGCCACGAACACAATTTACAATACATTATTAAAGACAATAAACCACAAATTGTAAGTGGTGGTGGCTCAAAAATAAATCCGGTTAGAACCATTGATGGTAGTAAGTTTTCATTTGGTGGTTTGGGATATGCAAAAGTAAATCTTTATAAAAATGGTGCTTCGCAAGTATTTTTCTACAACGAAGAATTCAATAAAAAAAACACTCTTTTCGCTACTGATATTTTTGAATCTAATGTCAAAAAAGATGAATCTAATTATCCTAAAAAATTTCCAGCTTATAAAAAAGCCTCGATTTACAGTAAAAAGGAAGTTACTAAAACTGGAATGTTTAAATTATTTTGGGGAGATCATTACAGAAAATATTACGGAACAGAAATAAACGCTAAAACGGTATCATTAGACACGTTAATGGGCGGTTTAACGCCTATTCGCAAAGGTGGCGGAAACCAATCAAGATCCTTGCGTTTGGAAGATAAAAACGGAAGGGAATTTGTAATGAGAGCGTTGCGAAAAAGCGCTACTCAATATTTACAAGCCGTTGCTTTTAAAGACCACTATATTGAAGGACAATTCGATAATACATATACCGAAAGTCTTTTACTCGATATTTATACCGCTGCACACCCATACATTCCGTTTGCGATTGGTGATTTAGCAAGTGCTGTTGGTATTTTTCACACAAACTCAACATTGTATTACGTTCCAAAACAACAAGCTCTTAAACATTTCAATAGCGATTTTGGTAATGAATTGTATATGATTGAGGAACGGGTTACTTCTGGGCATAAAGAAGTTGCAAGCTTTGGGCATTCGAACAAAATTATTAGCACCGATGATTTATTAAAGAAATTGCGTAAAACCGACAATAATATTTTAGATGAAGATTCTTACATCAGAGCTCGTTTATTCGATATGTTAATTGGAGATTGGGACCGGCACGAAGATCAATGGCGTTGGGCAGTATTTAAAGACGGTGAAAAGAATATTTACAAACCAGTTCCACGAGACCGAGATCAAGCATTTTCAAAAAATGACGGATTGGTTTTAGGTATCATTACACGCATTATTCCAACGTTAAAACTAATGCAAACCTATGATGAAGAAATGAGGAATGTAAAATGGTTTAATTTAGAGCCTTACCCACTCGATATGGCTTTGCTAAAAACAGCAACGTATAAAAATTGGAAAACTCAAATTAACCACATTCAAAAAAATTTAACTTCAAAAGTTATTGAAAAAGCATTTAAAAACGTGCCAAATGAAGTGAACGATGAAACCATTGATGATATTAAATTGAAACTAAAAGGAAGGCTTCAAAAATTAGATGAAATCGGAAAAATATATTATAAACATCTTTCTAAATTCGCAGTTGTCGTTGGTACAGATAAAGACAATTGGTTCGATATTCACCGATTGAATAATGGGGAAACTCGTATTGAAATTTTTAACATAAAAAAAGGTGAAAAAGGCAACAAAACTCATGAAAAAATTTTTTCAAAAAATTTGACAAAAGAAATATGGGTTTATGGTTTGGACGATGAAGATATTTTTAATGTAATTGGCGAAAACAAAGATGTAATTCCGTTACGAATCATTGGCGGACAAAACAACGACTTGTACCAAATTGAAAGTAACAAACGAATTTCGATCTATGATTATACATCTAAAAAAAACACGTTTAGTGCTAAAAGAGATCGCAAAAAATTAACCGATAATTACGAAACAAATGTTTACGATTATAAGAAATTAAAATACAGTAGAAACCAACTAATTCCATTTATTGGATCCAACCCAGATGATGGTGTTAAAATTGGGATTAACAACACCTTTACAGTGTATGGTTTTGAACGCAATCCGTTTACACAACAGCATAAATTAGAAGCTGCTTACTATTTTGCAACTAAAGGTTTCGATTTAAATTATAGTTTGGAAATTGCGAATGTCATTAATAAATGGAATTTTCAATTAAACACACGAATTACAAGTCCAAATTACAGTATTAACTATTTTGGCTTTGGAAATGAGTCACAAAATTATGAAGATGATTTTGGAGAAGATTTCCATAGAGTAAAAATCAGTACTTTTTCTGTAAATCCAAGTTTAAAATGGGTTGGAAGACAAGGTGCAACTTTCAATATAGGTGCTTTTCACGAAACTTTAGAAGTTGAAAATACAAATGGAAGATTTATTAATTCTATGCCTGAAATTATTGAAAACACGAAATCATTTGTTGGTGTAAATTCTAAATACAGCTATGAAAACTATGATAATAAATCGTATCCAACATTGGGAATGAGTTTTCATTTTAACACTGGCTGGAAAATAAATACTGAAAATTCAGAAGAAAATAATGCCTTTGTAAACCCATCAATAAGTTTTGATTACAAGTTAATTCCTAGTGGAAATTTAGTTTTAGCAACAAAATTTAATGGAAACATAATAATTGGTGATAACTTTGAGTTTTATAATGCAGCAAGTATTGGCGGAAACAATGGTTTAAGAGGCTATCGAAATCAAAGGTTTGTCGGAAATTCATCGTTTTATCAAAATACAGATTTAAGATTAAATTTAAGAAAAGTAAAAACGGAACTTGCTCCTTTACAACTAGGTGTTTTTGGAGGTTTTGATTATGGTAGAGTTTGGGAGAAAAATGTAAATTCAAATGACTGGAAAACGTCATACGGAGGAGGCTTTTGGATGGTAGCAGCCAAAATGATGAATTTTAATATATCTGTTTTTGATTCACAAGATGGGCCTTATTTTAAGTTTGGTTTAGGCTTTGGGTTTTAATTAAAAAAAAAAATGAAATTGAAAAAAAGTAGTTTATTCATTGTATTTCTAATAGTCTGTTTCAGTGCTTTTAGTCAAAATACAAAAACAATAAAATTTAATTCTGAACAATTAAATACTGACAGATATATAAAAATTTATGTTCCACCAAGCTATGAATTAGATTCGACAAATTTATACCCCGTTGCAATAGTATTGGATGCAGAGTATTTATTTGATGCTTATGTTGGAAATTCTATTCTGTTCGCACAAAAAGAAAAAGCACCAGAACAAATTGTAGTTGGTATAAATCAGAATTATTACGGAGAGCGTTATGAGGATTGTGGCTATTTATTAGAAAATAGTTACCCAACCGCAAGAGCTGAAGAGTTTTATAGATTTATGAAGGTTGAACTGCTCACTTTTCTCGAAGAAAACTACCCAGTTTCGCCTTTCAAAACCATTGTAGGAAACACATTAACAGCAAATTACATTAATTATTTTTTAATTGAAGATTACCCTTCATTTAACGCATTTATTAGTATTAGTCCGTATTATGCAATGGATATGCCAGTGTTATTACACAATAAAATTTCAACTTTAAACGACGAGAATTTTTATTATTATATGTCTAATCATAAAGAAAATACGACAGAACGAGACCTCTTAATTAAAGATTCCGATACTATTCTTAGCGGGGCAAATAATATAAATTTCAAATACAAATATGACGCTTTCAAAGAAAGTTCGAGAACAACAGCCATTGGGCAATCAATTCCAAGTGCGTTAGCTTTTATTTTTGAAATGTATTCCACTATTTCAAAAGAGGAATTTGAAGAAAATGTTAAAGACCTGTCACCAGCTGACGCCATTGCTTATCTAGAAAACAAATATGTAGAAATTGAATATTTATATGGTGGTAAAATTAAAATTAGAGAACAAGATATTTTTGCGATTGAACCCATCATTCTCGACAAAGAAAATGGCGACTATTTGAAGAATTTTGGTGAAATGATAAATAAAATGTACAAAGAATCTGCTATGGGAGATTACTATATTGGACGTTATTATGAAACTGGTAAAAAGTACAGAACTGCCTTAAAATTTTACAAAAGTGGTTATATGAAACTACCAAAAGGCGATCCAAATTCTGATGGTTACTATGAAAATATTGAAAGAGTCTTGCTAAAAAGAGATGGCTTATACAATGAAGACCCAAACAATTAAATATAAAAAAATGAAATACAAATTATTATTTATTGCTTTTTTAATAACAACACTGATTTCGTATAGCCAAGAAGATAATGTTATTACTGTAAATTTACCAAATGAGGTAAAATATGAATTCACACCAATCATTGACATTGAAGCATCTGCTGTAAAAAGTCAAGGAAACACAGGTACTTGCTGGAGCTTTTCGGCTTCATCATTTATCGAATCAGAAATTTTTAGAAAATCAGGAGAAATGATTGATATTTCTGAGATGTTTAATGTTCGTCATACATACAACACAAAAGCGTGGAACTACGTTATGCGACAAGGAAAAACCCAATTTAGTGAAGGCGGTTTGGCGCATGATGTTCTTAATTCGGTTAAATTATACGGCGTAGCTCCTGAAAGTGCATATTCAGGCTTGCAAAACGATAGTACAAAGCACAATCATTCTAAAATAATTCCAGAGTTAAAAGTAGTGCTCGATGATTATATTAAAAATGATAAAGATTCAGCTTATAAAAACTGGAAAGTGGCAGTTGATTCAATATTAGATATTCACTTAGGAAAACTACCAGAAACGTTTGTATATAATGGAATCAATTATGATGCAAAATCATTTTTAAAAATGACAGCGCTTGACGTTTCAAACTATATTACATTAACTTCGTTTTTACACCAACCATTTAATACTGAATTTGTACTTAATATTCCAGATAATTTTTCAAACGGAACATTTTACAATTTACCTTTAAATGATTTAGTTTCGGTTACCGATGAAGCCCTTAAAAAAGGTTATACACTATCATTAGATTGTGATGTTTCTGAAAAAACTTTTTCTCAAAAAAATGGAATTGCCGTAATACCAAAATCAATAGATTTTAATGAAAAAGCAATGACTTATATTGTTGAAGAAAATGAAATAACACCTGAGTTTAGACAACAAGAGTTTGAAAATTACAATACAACAGATGACCATTTAATGCACATAGTTGGTATGGTAAAGGACCAAAAAGGAAATGAATATTACAAAGTTAAAAACTCTTGGGGAAGTACCGGAAATAGAATTGGAAATGGCGGTTATGTTTATATGAGTAAAGCGTTTTTTAAGTTAAAAACCATTTCTGTAATGGTTCATAAAGATGCTATAAAAGCTATTTAATTATTATAGACAATTACTCAAAATTGGCTGTCTGAAAACGTAATTTTTGTCAACTTGAACTTGTTTCAGAATGACGTATTTTAATACATTTTAGACAGTCTCTTTTTTTTAAATTATCGATTTAATTCCCTCTTCAGAAATTGAAATTAATTTTTGTCTAAACAAACCACCAATCGCATTTTTAAAAGCTTTTTTACTCATTCCTAATTGATGTTTAATATCATCAGGGCTACTTTTATCGTGTAACGCTAAAAAGCCTTCATTCTTTTTTAAAGCATTTAAAATTATAATCTCATTTTTAACAATAGTTTGTTTAAAACCTACAGGTTGTAAGCTAACATCAATTTTTTCATCTTCACGAATTTTCTTCACATAACCAACAAACTTCTCGCCTTCTGCAATTTTTTGATACAATTCATTCATATAAAGTATTCCTTCAAATTCTTCATTTACTAATACTGAAAAACCTAAATTACTTTTTCTTACTACTATTAAATCAACTTTATCTCCTATTTTTAATTCCATAATCTACATTTTTAAATTGTTGAAGTAAGCTTTTAATATGTTATCATTTTCTGTTCGAGGAGTTACTATTTCTAAAAGTTTTGGCTGCTTACTTTCGTTATAAAAATTAGAAATAGTGCTCGTTAATTCACTTTCATTTGTTGCGCAATGATACTGAATATTAAACATTTTACATAAATGTTCCGCACTTAAATTATGCGGTGTTTCAAATAGATCGAGTGCATTTGTTTTTTGAGGCCCAGGAATAAATCTAAAAATACCTCCGCCATTGTTATTTACTAGTACAATTCTAAAATTAGTTGGTATATAATTGTTCCACAATGCATTACTATCATAGAAAAAACTAATATCTCCAGTAATAAATAAAGTTGGTTCTTTAACCAAAACTGCTGCACCAATAGCAGTACTTGTGCTACCGTCAATTCCACTTGTTCCTCTGTTACAAAAAACTCGTAGTGATTCTTTAATATCGAATAATTGACTATATCGAATAATGGAGCTATTTCCTAATTGTAATTGATAATTATCTGGAATTGAACCGAGTAAACTGCTAAATACTTTTAAATCTGAAAATTCACATTCAGTTATAAAGGCATCGTGTTTTTTAAGTCTGAATTCTTTTTTATGCAACCAATACTCTTGAAAACTACTATTCTTAGGTTTTGTCAAAAAGAAAAACTGACTAAAAAACAATCCATCTGAAATTTTAAAATGATGGCTTAAACTATGAAACGTGTTAAATGCTCTTGTGCTATCTACGTGCCAGTGATGTGTTGGTTTAAAAGCTCTTAAATGTTGTTTTATTTTTTTTGAAACTATTAATCCGCCTAATGTTAATAAAATATCTGGTTGAAATTTTGTCAACTCTTCATCATCCAATGGAAATATCAATTTATCAATACTATTAATAAATTTTTCGTGAGATACATTTGCAGTATTTTCAACTAAAACCAATACAGAAGGATCCTTAGTTAAATGTTCTAATTGAATTTGAAGTAATTCATCTGGAAAATGCTCACCAACCAAAACAATTTTTTTCTTTGAATCGTTCCATATATCTGCATAAACCTCTAATTCAGAAACTTCTAAAGGTATTTCTTCATTATTACTAATTTCAGGTTCAATTTGTAAAATAGTATCAGTCAATTCGTACAATGGCTCATCAAAAGGAATATTTAAATGAACTGGTCCTTTTTCTATAATAGCTTTTTTAATAAGTTTTTTTATTTGTGAAATTGAATGCTCAACCTCCTCATTTTCGACCAAATTTAAAGCATCTAAAATATGATTTTTAAAAACCCCTTTTTGGTTTATTGTCTGTCCGTCTCCTATTTCAATCAAATGTTCAGGTCTATCAGCCGAAATCACGATTAACGGAATCTTGCTATAATAAGCTTCTGCAATGGCCGGATAATAGTTTAACAAAGCCGAACCTGAAGTACAAACAATGGCAACAGGATTTTGTGTTTGTTGTGCCATTCCTAATGCAAAAAATGCTGCACATCGCTCATCTACAACACTATACGCAGTTATTTCCGAATGATTAGAAAACCCAATAGTCAATGGTGCATTTCTAGAACCTGGAGAAATAACAACATTATTTATTTTTTGAGCAATACAACTTGCAATTACAACTTGTGCTAATTCATTTTTTGGGTATTGTAGCATTCACTATTAATTTAATGCAAATTTACATAAAGATTTACGAGTTTGTAAGTCGAATTTTATTTTATCACTTTTTTCATCACATTTGTTTTTGAAACCGTTTCCCCCCATTCATTTAACGGATTGCTTCGAGAAGTGATTCCTCCTCCAACATAAATAGAAATAGCAGCGTTTTCAATTTCCATACAACGTAAATTAACATAAAAATTTGTGTTATTATTTACATTTAATGCTCCTAAAAAACCTGTGTAATAATGTCTTTTATAACCTTCATTTTTCAAAATAAAATCTTTTGCACTCTCTTTTGGTAAACCACAAACCGCAGGAGTTGGATGCAATTCTTTTACTAATTTTTGAATTGATTTACTCGAAACTTTTGGTGAAGAAATATCCGATCTTAAATGGAGTAAATTTCCTGCTTTAACTGTGTAAGGTTCTGAAACCTCAACAGTATCAAATATGGAACTAATTGAACTTAAAATAAAATCTGTTACAAATTGTTGTTCTTCTTTTTCTTTCTCTTCCCAAACAACATTTAAATGGCCTTTAAACTCTTGTGTTCCGGCCAAAGCAATTGTTTTAAACTGATTGTTTTCAATGTTTAAAAAACGCTCAGGAGAAGCCCCCATCCACAAGCCAACTTTTGGGTGAAACCAACAATAAACATAAGCATTTTTGTACGAGTTGAGCATTTTTTCATAAACTGAAATAATATCAAAACTTTTAACTTGAAGAATTTCTTTTCTTGATAAAACAATTTTATCAATATTAGTTTTCTCAATATAATCGACAGTTTTTGAAACAAGCTGAATATATTCCTCTTTATTTTTTGAATTAAAAATAACCTTAAATTCTAAATCATCTTCAATTGTTGGATGGTAATTATTTGAATTATAAACAATGGAACCTTTTTTACATTCTTTAAAAGGAAAAATTATTTTAGAAGAATCATCTTCAAAGCCAACAAATACAAAACCACTTTCGTCATACGATTTTAACTCAAACAATTCTTGTGAGTTTTGAATATAAGAAAATACTTCATTTGAATTTGGCTTGCTAAAAACCACAAACGGTCTTTCGTTTTCAAAACTATTTTTTATTTTATTAAAAAAATCAATTTGATTTGTACGCAACGCTTTTTAATTTAATCGTTTAAAAATTTAAGCAATTTTAAGTATGTAATTCGTTATTTTACAAATTGAAATTACTCTTTCTCTTTCGTCTTTTACAATAATTTCAACCAAATGAATGGTTTTGCCTTTATGTATAATTTTGGCAGTTGCAATGACATTTCCGCTTTTTACACTTCGTAAATGATTTGCCGAAAACTCAATACCTCGCACAGCGTATTTAGTTCTATCAATTGCTAAAATTGAAGTAGGGCTACCAACACTTTCTGCCAAAGCCATTGTTGCACCGCCATTTAAGATCCCATCGGGTTGATATACGCTAGAATTTACAGGCATTTTTGCAACTAAAAAATCTTCGCCTACATCTATATATTTAATTTTCAAAGTTTCGTTTAACGTGTTTTCACACATTTTATTTAAATGCTTTAATGTATCTTCTTTGTTCATTTTATTTAAGTTGGTAGGTAAAAATAAGAATAAAAAAGTAGTAACTTTGCAAAAGTTTAAAAAACTAGTATGGCTTATAAGATTAGAATTATTTTAGATGTTGAAGATGATGTATTTAGAGACATAATCGTTGACAATTTAATAAATTTAGAAGATTTACATTTTACCATTTCAAAATCTTTTGGGTTTAAAGGTCAAGAAATGGCTTCGTTTTATAGAACGAATCAAGATTGGGAACAAGGTGAAGAAATTCCTTTGTTCGATATGTCTGAAGATGGTACTGCACCTTGTATGCAAAACACCATTTTAAATGATGTTCTAAAATTTGAAGAAGACAAACTTATTTATGTGTACGACTTTTTTAGTATGTGGACATTCTACATTGAACTTACCGATGTAAATTATACTGCCGAAACTGAAACTCCTTTTATTTTATTATCATTTGGTGAAGTACCAGAAGAAGCTCCAGAAAAAGAGTTTGTAGGAGAAGATTCTGATGATGATTTTGATATGTTTGACAGCGAAGAAGGCTTTGAAAATATCGATGATTTAGACTTGGATAATTATTAATTCCATCCTTAATCCTTCCCTAAGGAAAGGAAAATTTGAACCATTTCAACCTTTCAACGTTTAACGAATAATATATGTATTTACATTTTCGTAATTTCTAACCACAAAATCGAAAGCCACATCTAATATGTCTCCCATTGAGTTGCAATCTTTAAAATTTTTATCATTTGTATAATTCTTAAGATCCGTTTTTAGTTGATTAATTTTTTCAGGGGTTGAAATTGTGTCATGCGTCATACAATCAATAAGTCGGTGAATTCTTTTTTGTGAACCTTTTAATCTACGAGCAATTGCTGATCGTTCTTCTTTTTTATACTGTTCTATAGATTCGGCTTGTAAATTCTCAGAAACCATTTTTACAAAAGGAAAATTCTCTTTAAAAAACTGTGGAAAATACACTTTTAAATTTCCTTCATAACTCTGCTGATCAAAATCCATAGCACGAATTCGATACTCAACTTGATCAAAATCATACGATGCTACAATTACATAATTGTACGAGCGCATATCGCCTAAAAGACGGATCATACAACGCTCGTTAAATTTCACAAATTCTTTCGAGAGTCGCTTTAATCCTCTTTCTGAAACCCTTTTTACATCTTCAGCCAAAAAAACATCTCCAGGAATTCCTAATACATGTTCTTCAATTAAGGTGTCTTTAAAAATTAAAAAATTGATATTATTTGGTGAAAGTATATGTTCCAATTCCAACCCATAAACACGCGAAGCATCCGCTTTTTTCACATACAAATATGTGTGATTGTCGTTTAAAACATTTCTAATTTTTATTCTAAAAGGTTTCGAATTTCCGAAAGTACAATAGTCAATGGCGTCAACAGTTAAAAACGATAAGGATTCCTCACTACCATCACCATGTAATATCATGTACATCCGCTTTAAACTCATATCAATTTCATCACGCTCATGTTCAGGATAATAAACACGCACCCATAATGTATCGTTTCCATTTTTATCATAAACTTCAATAGAACCTGCAAACCTCAAAAGATCGTCATAAAACACAGGTATTTTAATACTTCTGTTGTATCTTTTTAAGTAATTTTGAAGCTGAGCATTGATTGGAAATGCGGGTTTTTTTTTTGAAATTAATTTTGGTTCTTCCTCCATATTCTAAAATTGTAAAAATCAAATTTACTATATTGCTGTAACAAATCTCAATAATTGTCGTCTTAAATTTATACAAAACTCAAATATATTGGAAACAATTCTCTCAATTAGTAAGCTGAATAAAAAGTTTGGTCCCATTCATGCAGTTAATAATTTATCGTTTGATATTCAAAAAGGAAACGTATATGGAATCCTCGGTCCTAATGGAAGTGGAAAATCTACAACTTTAGGAATTATATTGAACGTTGTAAACAGAACTTCAGGAGAATTTAGCTGGTTCGATGGGAATTTATCAACTCATCAAGCCTTAAAAAAAGTAGGTGCTATTATTGAGCGCCCAAATTTTTATCCGTATATGACAGCCATTCAAAATTTAGAATTGGTTTGTAAAATAAAAGAAATTCCTTTTTCAAAAATTGAAGAAAAATTAAAAACGGTAAATTTATTCGAAAGAAGAAATAGCAAATTTAGAACGTATTCATTAGGTATGAAACAACGTTTAGCTATTGCTTCTGCCCTTTTAAATGACCCTGAAATATTAATTCTCGATGAACCAACAAATGGTCTCGATCCGCAAGGAATACATGAAATAAGACAAATTATTAGAGACATTGCTGCTAACGGAACTACCATCTTATTGGCTTCGCATTTATTAGATGAAGTTGAAAAAGTTTGTTCTCATGTGGTTGTTATTAGAGAGGGTATAAAATTATATTCTGGTAGAGTTGATGAAATGACAGCTTCTCACGGATTGTTTGAGTTAAATGTAGATAACGATAAAGATAATCTAATACAACTACTTTCAACTTTTGAAGGTATTGCATCAACAAAAATTGATGAAGACAAGATTATTGCAACCTTAAACAAACCTGTTTCTGCTTCTGAAATAAACAATTTCTTATTTAAAAACGGAGTGATTTTAACGCATTTGGTTAAAAGAAAACCAAGCTTAGAACAGCAATTTTTAACCTTAACAAACAAAAACTAATTATGTTTCGACTTTTAAACATAGAAATTCATAAATTAAAACACAATAGAGCAAGTAGAGTTTTAATTGTAATATACTTTGCTTTATTAACTTCAATTGCACTAATTGCAGCTATTAAATTTGATATCGGCCCTGTAAAATTTCATTTAGCTGAACAAGGGATTTTTAATTTTCCATACATCTGGCATTTTAACAGCTATATGGCAGCTATTTTTAAGTTTTTCTTATTACTTGTCATCGTATCAATGATGGCGAATGAATACAGTAACAAAACTTTAAAACAAAATTTAATTGATGGATTAAGTAAAAAAGAGTTTATCCTTTCAAAATTTTACACTGTTGTTTTATTAGCTGCTATTTCCACGTTTTTCGTTTTTTTAGTATCTGTTATTCTTGGTTATTCATATTCCGATTATAATGAGTTTTCAATTGTAATAATGGATTTAGAATATTTATTTGCCTTTTTTATTAAACTAGTTGGGTTTTTCTCTTTTGGCTTATTCTTGGGTATTTTAGTGAAACGATCTGCTTTTGCGGTTGGCGCTATGTTGGTTTGGGCTATGGCTGAAGGTTTTGCTAAAGGTATGCTTTACTGGAAATTTGAAGATTATGTAGATAATATCATGAGAATTCTTCCTCTTGAAGCTATGTCAAATCTTATCAAGGAGCCTTTCACACGTCTAGACGCTGTACAAACAGTTGCGAAACAAGTAGGCGAAAACTTATCAAAAGACTTCTCTGTACAGTATTTAGATATTGTGATCGTACTTTGTTGGACTAGTATTTTCATTTATTTGTCATATGCCTTATTAAAAAGAAGAGATTTGTAATATTTCTGTAACTAATTTTTATATTTGAATTTTCAACTATAGAATGAACAGATTTTTTACATTATTATTCTTTTTTATTTGCCTGAATTCGTTTGCTCAAAAAGAAGCGAATACTTGGTACTTTGGAGAAAATGCTGGTTTAGACTTTAATTCAGGGGAACCTGTTGCAATTAATGATGGTAGAATAAATACCCGAGAAGGCTGTTCTTCTATTTCTGATGCTGATGGGAATTTGCTTTTTTATTCTGACGGAACCACGGTTTGGAATAAAAATCACATCGCTATGCCAAACGGAATTGGACTTAAAGGCCACTCTTCTAGTACACAATCGGCGATGATAATTCCCAAACCTGGAGATGAAACTCAATATTATTTATTTACGGTTGGGGTACGATTAGGAAATAGTGGTGAATTTGGATTGCATTATTATACCATTGATATGACAGCTCAAAACGGATTGGGTGATATTATTGAAGGACCTATTAGTTTAAGTAGAACTGATTCTCAGGATTGGAGTGAAAAAGTCGCTGCTATTAAAGGAAAAGAATGTAATACGTATTGGGTACTTTCCTATAAACTTCCTAACGAATTTGTCGCTTACAAAATTGATGTAAATGGTGTAAATTCAACTCCGGTAAGAACAAGAGCTTATGCTGGTGCTAGTGACAGACGTGGTTATTTAAAAATTGCTCCCGATGGCTCAAAAGTAGCAATTGCCCATATGAATAATCAGGCACTGCTTGTATACAAATTTGATAACAGTTCCGGTAAACTAAGTAATGAAATATTTCTTAATTTACAAGCTCCAAACAACAATCCGTATGGTGTAGAATTCTCTGGAAGTGGTGAAAAATTATATGTTCACGCTTCAAACGATTTTTATGATGAAGATCCTATTATTTGGAACAACCCCAACAATCATACTTCATCTTTATATCAATTCAATCTAAAAAATTATAATAGAACTGAAATTCAAAACTCTAGATTTGAAATTGACAATCAAAATTTATATCGAGGAGCGCTACAACTTGGCTCCGACCAAAGAATTTATAGAGCTCTTGCTTCCACTTATAATATTGGAAAAAGATTTTTAGGTGTCATAAATGATCCAGAAAAAGATGGTCTTGAATGTGACTATGAAGATGATACCATAGACTTAGGTTTCAGAAACTCTTCACAAGGCTTACCTCCTTTTATAGCTTCATTCTTTTATCAAATTGAAATAACTAATAATGAAAATAATGACGAAGTCATTACCAATAAAACTATATCTCTTTGTACTGGAAGCGATTATACATTTCAACCCGAAAGCTTAGACGGACAAAAAGCAATTTATTCTTGGACACTTAATGATGAACTAATTAAAAAAGGACTTGAATCTACATTGTATTTAGAAGATATTAATAGTACCGATTCTGGAATGTATAAATTAGAAGTTGAGATAGAAGATGATTGTGAATTTGATGTCTTTTACAAAGGTAATTTTGAAGTGGAAGTTTACGATCCTCCTGTTGTTTTAGAAACTTATATTTATGACCAATGTGATGTTGATGAAAACAGTTTAGATGGTGTTACCATATTTAATTTAAATTCTAAATCCTCAGAAATTACTAATGGAGATACTGATTTAATGGTAACGTTTTACAGTTCAGAGACAGCTTTGAATAATAATGACGCTATTCTAAATAGTTCTTTGTTTGTAGCTTCAAATAATTCAGAATTAATAATAAAAGTTACCAATATAAACTCTGGATGCTTCTCTACTTCTAAACTAGAACTAAACGTTTTTCCAACCAGTTTAGAAGAATATGATACGATTTATGCTTGTGAAAACGACGAATTTTCGAATGACATGCTCGCTGTAAATAGCAATGGAACTGGACAAGGAACATTTAATTTTGAACAGAAAAGACAAGAGATTATTGATTTATTTAGTGTTTCAGATGATGTTATTGTTGACTTTTATCAAAGTCAGATTGATGCACAATTACAAACAAATGAGATTAATGGAATTTTAGATTTAGAAAGTCAAGAAATTTTTGTTCGTATTTCAAACAAAGAAACGAGCGGCTGTATTTCTATTGGAAAGTTTAACATCGTTGTAAATTTACTTCCAATTCCAACTGGAAACGAAGAAAATCAAATACTTTGTGTAAGCAACCCGAAAGACAGTCCACCAATTTTTTTTATTGAACTTAATAGTTATCCTGACAATGCATCAGACAATTTTCAATGGTTTCATAATGATAATTTAATTGCTGGTGCTAATGAGCCTACATTCAAAGCTTTCCATCAAGGAAATTACAGAGTTGAAGTTACTCGAAATTATGAATTTGGAAGTACATGTGCTACTTTTGCAAACTTCTTTATTACAGAGTCGAATATTCCAGTTTTGAACAATTCATTTTTGGACATACAAGATGATTCAGACAATAATTCAATTGAAATAAATAATGATTTATTAGGAATTGGAGATTATGAATTTGCTTTAGACAGCCCTTATGAAGATTTTCAAGATGAACCTTATTTTGAAAATGTAGCTGCTGGAATTCATACAGTTTATGTTCGAGATAAGAATTATTGTGGAATGTCTAGTTTGGAAATTTCAGTCATTGGCTTTCCTCGCTTTTTCACACCAAACAATGATGGATATAATGATACTTGGCAAGTTATAGGCGTTAATGAAAAATTTTATTCAGCTTCTGATATTTATATTTTTGATAGGTTTGGAAAGCTACTTGCTCAAATTGATCCAAAAAATAGTGGTTGGGATGGTTATTTTAATGGTAAATTATTACCTTCTTCCGATTATTGGTTCTCGGTTGAATTAAAAGATAGTGAAGGAAATTCTCGATTTAGAAAAGGACATTTCAGTTTAATTAGGCGTTGATACCTTTTTTAAAATTGCTTTTTGCCTACCATTTACAAGAAAAGTTTTCACCTCAGGAATATCTTCATCGTTAAATTTTTGATTTCCAGTTATCGTTGGATTTTTTCCATTTGCTGAAATTATTTCAAAAATAAGATCGTCATTTACTTTGGTATAAGTTGAAATAATAAAAGAATCCATTACTTTAAAAAAACTGGTAAAAATACCTGATCTATAAAATCCATCAATAACAATAGTATTTAATTCATCAATTACATAATGCCCTGTTAATTTCTCAACAATTTTTAATTCATAATCTCTAACATCTTCTTTTCCTTGAAAATCGTAAATCATTTTCCATTGATATGCTGAATCTGTTTTTTTGTGAATGGCTAATTTCATTGTCAATTTCATATTAACTGAGTCTACACCAAAAATTTGTAATTCTCCTTTGTAATTTCCTTCCCAACTTTCCGGAAAACTTTGTTGTGAAAAAGCTTGAAACCCTATTAAAAATATATAAAAACAACAGAAATCAAATAAATATTTTTTCAATGAATTAAGTTTTGAGAATCAAATTTACAATAAATTTAAAAGAGTATATTATTTAGTTTATTTTTGCAAAATGCAATTTAAATTAGAATCCAATTTTAAACCAACTGGCGATCAACCAGAAGCAATTGAACAACTTGTAGATGGCATCAATTCAAACGAAAAATACCAAACCTTATTAGGTGTTACTGGGTCTGGAAAAACATTTACGGTTGCTAATTTAATTCAACGTGTTGAAAAACCAACTTTGGTGTTGGCACATAATAAAACACTAGCTGCTCAATTATATTCAGAATTCAAACAATTTTTCCCAACTAATTCAGTAGAATATTTTGTTTCTTATTATGATTATTACCAACCCGAAGCTTTTATTCCAGTTACAGGAACCTATATTGAAAAGGATTTATCTATTAATGAAGACATAGAAAAATTAAGAATTAGCGCATCTTCCGCCCTACTTTCTGGAAGGCGAGATGTTATTATAGTGGCTTCAGTTTCTTGCTTGTATGGAATTGGAAACCCTGTTGAATTTAAGAAAAATATAATTGAGATTGAAGCAAATCAAGCAATTTCAAGAACCAAATTTTTAAAACAATTAGTAGCTTCTTTATACTCTAGAACCGAGGCTGAAATTAGCAGTGGAACTTTTAAAGTTAAAGGTGATATAATTACGGTGTATCCATCTTACGGTGAACACGCCTATAGAATTCATTTTTTTGGTGATGAAATTGAAGAAATTGAAAGTTTTGATGTAACCAATAATCAAATTGTTGAAAAATTTGAACAACTCAATATTTATCCTGCAAACTTATTTGTAACCTCTCCTGATATTTTACAAAATGCCATCCACGCCATTCAGGAAGATTTAATGAAACAGTACGATTATTTCAAAGAAATTGGCAAACACCTAGAGGCAAAAAGGTTAAAAGAACGTACCGAATTTGATCTTGAAATGATTCGAGAATTAGGGTATTGTAGCGGAATTGAAAATTACTCAAGATATTTAGATGGTAGAAATCCAGGTACTCGCCCATTCTGTTTGTTAGATTATTTTCCGAATGATTATTTAATGATAATTGATGAAAGCCACGTTACTGTTCCTCAAGTACATGCTATGTATGGTGGAGATAGATCTCGTAAAGAAAATTTAGTGGAATTTGGTTTTAGACTTCCTGCTGCAATGGACAACAGACCTCTTAAATTTGAAGAATTTGAAGAAATTCAGAATCAGGTAATTTTTGTTAGTGCAACACCTGCAGATTATGAACTTCAAAAAACAGAAGGCGTTTTTGTGGAACAAGTGATTAGACCAACTGGTCTTTTAGATCCTGAAATTGAAGTCAGACCAAGTATAAATCAAATTGATGATTTAATTGAAGAAATTCAAATTAGAATTGAGAAAGATGAACGAACACTCGTTACAACTCTTACCAAAAGAATGGCTGAAGAATTGACAAAATATTTGAGTAGAATTCAAATTCGTTGTCGTTATATTCATTCAGATGTTGACACTTTAGAACGAGTGGAAATAATGGCTGATTTAAGAAAAGGCTTATTCGATGTCTTAATAGGTGTAAACCTTTTACGTGAAGGTTTGGATTTACCTGAAGTTTCTTTAGTTGCTATTTTAGACGCTGATAAGGAAGGATTTTTACGCTCGCACCGATCTTTAACTCAAACTATTGGTAGAGCCGCAAGAAATGTAGAAGGTAAAGCAATTATGTATGCCGATAAAATTACGCGAAGTATGAAACTCACTATTGATGAAACTGAAAGAAGGCGTGAAAAACAAGTTGCATATAATACTGCCAATAATATTACACCAACACAAATTAAGAAAAGTATTGAAAATACCTTAGCTAAAAACACCGTTTCATCCTATCATTATGACAATGAAATGAATAAAGCTGCTGAAGATGATTTAAGCTACTTATCTAAATCCGAAATTGAAAAGCGAATTAGAGAAAAACGTAAGCATATGGAAGAAGCAGCAAAAGCATTGGACTTTTTAGTTGCTGCACAATTACGTGATGAAATTAAAGTTTTGAAAGAACAACTCTAATTGTTCCAATAAAAAAAGGCTATTTAAAAAGTGAAATTTCCGTCAACCTGAACTTGATTCAGCATGACGAGTTTAGTTACTTTTAGACAGCCTTTTTTATATGTGAATTTTCTAATTCCCTTTTTTATAATCCGCTAAAAATTGAGCCAATCCAATATCGGTTAAAGGGTGTTTTAATAAACCCTTAATTGCACTTAAAGGTCCAGTCATAACGTCTGCTCCTATTTTTGCACAATCCATAATATGCATGGTATGACGAACAGAAGCAGCCAAAATTTGGGTTTCAAAACCGTAGTTATCATAAATATGTCTAATTTCAGAAATCAATCCTAAACCATCAGTTGATATATCATCTAAACGACCTATAAAAGGAGACATATATGTTGCTCCAGCTTTTGCAGCCAATAATGCTTGCCCAGCAGAAAAAACCAACGTTACATTTGTTTTAATTCCTTTATCTGAAAAATATTTACATGCTTTAACTCCATCAGCAATCATTGGTAATTTAACCACAATTTGAGGATGCAATGCTGCTAGCTCTTCACCTTCTTTTACCATTCCATCAAAGTCAGTTGCAATTACTTCTGCAGAAACATCACCTTCAACAATATTACAAATATCAACATAGTGTTGGATAATATTGTCTTTACCTGTAATTCCCTCTTTAGCCATTAACGACGGGTTTGTTGTTACACCATCTAAAATACCTAAAGCTTGTGCTTCTCTAATTTGATCTAAGTTAGCCGTATCAATAAAAAATTTCATTAGTTGAGTTTATTTAGTTTATATAGAATTGTTTACCTGCGCAAAAATAAGTAAATAGATTACAATTTATAATGATTCATTAATAACTTTTCATAAACTTTATCTGGAAGTATTTTTTTTAAGAAAATGGAAAACTTCTGCATAAACTCACCTACTTTATAGTGAATTTTAGGCTTTTTTGTGTTTATAATTTTATAAATAGCCTCTGCCATTTCAATAGGATCACTTCCACTATCAACATGTGCATCCATT
>Ga0209121_10001461_pt1 | contig 24809 bp, 19 predicted proteins | sample Cruoilmetagenom3_FD_187292 | JGI IMG/M metagenome (GOLD analysis project Ga0209121, IMG submission 187292) | Oil polluted marine microbial communities from Coal Oil Point, Santa Barbara, California, USA - Sample 3 (SPAdes) (version 2) | ecosystem: Environmental > Aquatic > Marine > Oil seeps ... | reverse complement strand
GCGACGAAGAATCTCGGTTCACAAGCCAAGGCGGATAGCAAACATCCGAACGAGATTCTTCGCTACGCTCAGAATGACGAGCGAATCTTGTCTCGTTTGCAAAGAATTTCGGGCTTCAAGGAGTTCAGGCCCTTCACCAAAACAGGCACAGATAGCACACGGATACACGCAGATGAAACGGATTCTCACGGATTTTTTTGTCTTTATCTATGTACACCCATGTGATCCGTGTTGATCTGTGTCCCGTATGTGGCTGGCTGAGATGTTCTGAGTCTTGTCAAGTAGTTGAACCTTAAAATTCGAATAAGCAGTTACAAAACAAAAAGGTTACTACTTAGCCGCTCCTGCCGGATCGCCAGATCCGGCAGCTGGGGGGTTCAAAAACGCCAGCCGTTGGCGGAGAACCACTAAGAATCCGCGTCTTGTCTCGCCCCTGGCCTGGATCTGGCGATCCAGACCGAGCAGGGTGAGTGGCTACACAAAAAGGAGATTATTATGGCCAAGGTCAAGCAGTTGCCAAGACGGCAGAGAATCAGGAAGGCATTGCTGTTTATTTCGCTCCTGCTCTTCCCCGTGACACTCTACTACTTCTCGCCCGTCATCATCATGGAGAGCGCCTCGCAGGGCATTGTTAACGCCAGTTTCATTGTCTTTGGGTTGATGTTCGTTTGCTCCCTGTTTGTGGGCAGGCTGTGGTGTAGCTGGGCCTGTCCGGCAGGCGCGCTGCAAGAATTCGGCTCGCCCATCAATGACAAGTCAACCCCCGGTGGCAAATTCAACTGGATCAAGTGGGCTATCTGGGTCCCGTGGATCGGCGGCATCGTCGCCCTGGCCATAGGCACCGGCGGTTATCACACCGTGGACCCGTTCTATCACTTCGAGGGGGGGGGGCGACCCTTTTACAGCCGCTGGAACCGGAGGCTCCGCCTTGGTTCATGATCTACTACATCATTCTCGCCCTGTTCCTGGGTCTGGCCGTCGTCTTTGGCCGGAGAGCTGGCTGCCATACCATCTGCTGGATGGCTCCGTTCATGATCCTCGGGCGCAAGATCCGGAACCTGGTCAAGTGGCCGGCCCTGCGCCTGAAGGCGGAGCCCGACAAGTGCAGCGACTGCCAGAGGTGCACGCGCAGTTGTCCCATGAGCCTGGACGTCCACCAGATGGTGCAGAGGGCAAACATGGAAGACAGCGAGTGCATCTTGTGCGGAAACTGCGTGGATACCTGCCCGAAAGATGCGATCCACTTCTCCTTCAGCGCTGGAAGGTAGACAGCCATTTTTATCCCTTTCCGAGTTCGTGAAAAAACAGGGATAACGATTACCAAGTGATCGAGGTGGCTCGACGCTGATAACATCCCCGTTTGGCTTTACAACCGAGTTGGACTATAATTCCCGCCGGAGGGGTACGATGAAACTGCGATACCGCATCCTACAGGCCCGTTGGCCCGACGGTGGAGAATGGCAGAACTGGGGCTTCTTCTACGAGAGCGGCGAGAGCAATCGCGGGGAAGCTCCCGTTCTACTTCATCACAATATGGACGAATTGCACTGGATCGTGCATCACGTCAACCATCGCATTCGCAGCCGGTGCCTGCCACTGGAGCGGGTTGAAGAAGCGGTCGCGAAGTACTCCGATAGGCTCCGGGTTCTGCCCGAGATCCATATCTACGAGAGCGACAGTGCGCCCCTTTCGGCAGCGCTCAACGCCATCGAGGCCCACGTGCTGGGCCTGGAACACATCGCGCCGCACGATGCGTCCGAAGAGACGATGCGCATTTTCGCCGGTCGCGCCAACCGTCCCCTGGCCCAGCTTGTCGCCCATCGCCTGGGCTTCCCGCTCTCGGCCGTCTCCATCACCCCCTTGCCCGACAGCGAGGTGCACGTGCAGGTTGATGAGGTAGTGCGGCAGAAGGACGTCTTCGTCATCCAGCCCTGCTCTGCCCCGGTCAACGACCACCTGCTCGAACTGCTGCTGCTGGTGGATGCCTTCCGGCGCGCTTCGGCGCACAGCGTCACGGCGGTCATCCCTTATTTCCCGTACAGCCGCCAGGAACGTATGGCCCGTGGCCGGGAGGCGATCAGCGCCCGGGTGGTGGCTTCCATGCTGGAAACGGTGGGCGCCGAGCGCGTCATCTACGTAGACATCCACGCCGAGGCCATCCAGGGCTTCTTCACGGTACCGGTGGACCAACTGCCGGCCTCCCCTATCCTGGCCGACCACTTCCGGGGGAAGCCCTTTCTGGATGACGCCGTCGTCGTCGCGCCCGACGTGGGGCGGGCGCGGCTGGCAGGCAAATATGCCCAGGCGTTGGGGCTGCCGCTGGTCGTGATGCAGAAGCGGCGCGACGGCTTCCGCCGGGTCAGGACGACGCACGTGGTCGGCGACGTGCGGGGGAAGATCCCTATTCTCATTGACGACATCGTCGCCAGTGGCAGCGTGCTCGGCCAAATCCCGGTGCTCTTTGAGCACGGGGCCAGGCCGGAGGTGCACCTGGCTATCACCCATCCCGTGTTGTTGCCCACGGCGCTGGAGCGGCTGGACGAGGATTGGATCGCCGAGTTGGTCGTCACCGACACGATCCTGGTGCCACCGGCCAAGCGGCATCCCAAACTGAAGATAGTCAGCGTCGCACCGATGTTGGCCTATGCCATTCGCGGCATCTACCACGGCGAATCCATCAGCCCGCTGTGGAACTTCGACGCACCGCGCCGGCTGGGTTTTTATTAGAGGCTGATGATCATAAAGGCGAGATGGGACGCACGCTGTTACTGACCGGCAGGCCGGGCATCGGCAAAACGACGGTGATCAAGGCGGTGGCGGAAGCGCTGGGAGAACGAGCCGGTGGCTTCTACACCGAGGAAATCCGCGGTCCCGGCGGGCGCAAAGGCTTCCGGCTGGTGACGCTCGATGGACAGGAGGCGGTGATGGCCCACGTGAACCTGCGCGGACAGGGCTGGCCCCGCGTGAGCCGCTACGGGGTAGACGTGGAGGCGGTTGAATGCGTAGGGGTGACCGCGCTGTGCCGGGCTATGGCCGGGTGCGAAGCAGTCATTGTAGACGAAATCGGCAAGATGGAACTCTTCTCGGGCCGGTTCCGCGACGTGGTGCTCCAGGCAGTCGGCGGCCCCAGGCCGGTGGTAGCGACTGTAATGAGCAAGCCCAACCCCTGGGTGGATGCCCTCAAGGCACTGCCGCAAGTAGAAGTGTGGGAAGTGACACTCGAGAATCGAGGGAGAATGGCAGAGCGACTCATCAAGTGGCTCAAGCGTTGACGCTTTTGCCAAATGGCGGTACAATATATACCCTGCCGTTAGCCGATAGCCGTTAGTGGATAGCCGCTAACTGCTGACTACTAACCGCTGACTGCTAACCTATGGCACGCGGTAAACGGATAGCCCTTGCTCTGGTATTTGTGGCCCTCGGGACGATGTTGGGCGTCTTGCTGATCACCGGCGACCCTGCGTCCATCTTCGCGCTGCCTACGCTGGCCCCCACCATCTCGTCCTCCACGCTACGTCCTGTCACGCCCACCCTTGGGCCCACACCGGATCCCCCCACCTTCACTCCAGTGCCGACGCCTGACCCGACGACCACCCTCACCCCCAGCCCCACCGCTACCTCCACCACCACTCCTACCGAAACTCCCACCCCCACGCTCACACCGACTCCCTTTTCGCTCTCCGCACCGGTGTTGATCGGCGTGACGCCCACCCTCTCCGACACGACCGCCATCCCTACCTCCGTGCCGGTAGCGGAGATGGCTCCCGGCGTCATCAACATCGTCGTCCTGGGCAGCGACCGACGCCCGGACTGGGACGATTGGCACACCGACGTCATCCAGATCGTCTCCATTCAGCCGCTGGCGCCGGCCGTGACTGTGCTCTCCATCCCCCGTGATCTCTACGTCTATATCCCCGGCTTCTGGATGAGCCGCGTCAACTTCGCCGATATGTACGGCGAACTGTACGGCTACGAGGGCGGCGGGCCGGCCTTGCTCCAACAGACGCTACTCTACAACCTGGGTATCCCGGTGGATCACTACGTGCGCACCGACTTCGACGGCTTCATCGGCATCGTGGACGCATTGGGCGGCGTGGACATCCCGGTGCACTGCCAGTTGCAGGACCACTGGCCTTATCCCGATGAGAACGGCGAGTATCCCATCAAGGTGCTGGAGCCAGGGGTGCACCACGTGGACGGGGAGACGGCGCTCTGGTACGCCCGCTCGCGGCAGACCAGCAGCATCTTCGCTCGTGAACGGCGCCAGCAGCAGGTGCTGCAAGCGATCTGGCGCCAAGCGCGCAGCCTCGACATCCTGCCTCGTATCCCTGAACTGTGGGAGCAGTTCCGTGGCATGGTCGTCACCGACGTGGAGTTCGGCGATGTGCTTACGCTGGCCGAGGTAGCCTTCCGCCTCGACGAGCAGAACGTACGCTTCCGTAACATCGGCTATCAACACGTCATCCCCTGGACGACGCCCAAGGGGGGCTCGGTGTTCCTGCCCAACTGGGAGGAGATCGGGCCGGTGGTGAGCGAGGCGTTGGGACCGGTGCCAGAGGGCCGGCTGTGGCGAACGCTTCACACGGTGGAGGTGTGGAACGGGACGGGCAACGCAGGCTGGGACCAACTGGCCGCCGACCGGCTCTTCCGCCAGGGCTTCGTCGCCGTCATCGGCCAGCCCGACCGGCGGGACTATCCCCAGATGCAGTTGATTGACTTCACGTCCACGGCCAAGGGGAGCGCCGTGTCCTACCTGCAGTGGATGTTCAACGTCCCGGCGGGGAACGTCATCTCCGCGCCTGATCCCAACAGGGGAGTGCAATACCGCCTCATCATCGGCGCGGACTATCAGACCTGCCGCAGCCCGTGAGAAGCCCCCACCGTGAGTATTATACACCACGTTGCGTCAGTGGAAAAGTGCCCACGACCTGATCGGCGCGTCCAGCAGGTGAGCAGCCTTCCACTCTCTCGCTCAATAGTGCGAATATTCCCATTGACAAGAGGGCCTATTGGGGCTATACTAGTTTTAGATAGAGCAGAGTAAGGACCACGAGCGATGAAAACGACGCGATCTACCTTGCTGGTACTGGCGCTGTCCATCCTGGGCATTGGCATGGTGATCGTGCTGGGGGCGCGACTGGACCGGACCGCTCAGGAGGAGATCGTGGCCCACTTCAGCCAGCGCCAACTGCTGCTGGCCGAGCAGACGGCAGCCGCCATCCAATCCATCTTTGACGAGGCGCGGCGGGACCTGCTGCATATCAAAGGAGGGGACGGCCCGGCCTGCCTGGCCGACGTCCTGGGAGCGGAGAACGAGGAAGGGATAGCCACCTGTCGCGGGGTGACCGAGCAGGGCTTCTCCAGTTACCTCCGCAGCCACCCCATCTACACGCAAATTCGCTACGTTGACGCCAGTGGGCGGGAGATCGTGGGGGTGGACAGCGACGGCGAGGCCGTGCGCGTCATCCACCAGGATAAATTGCGGTCGCAGGCGGAGCGCGAGTTCTTCGTCGCCACGATGCAGCTCGACGAAGGAGAGATCTACGTCTCTCCGCTGGAGCCGGCGCTGGGCCACGGCGGGGTGGGGACTGGCCACTCGACGGTGCGCCTCGCCACGCCCGTCTTTGATAACCAGGGCCGGCGGCAGGGCATCGTCGTCCTCAGCCTGCTGGGCGATGAGATCAGGGCGCACGTCGCCCGGTTGAGCGTCGAGGAAGGGGTGGACGTCTGGGTACTGGATGAGACGGGCGTGGAGATCATCAACGTCGCCCATCCCGAACTGGGGGGCAGCAACGCCTACGAGTACTGCCAGCAGACCGGGGACAAGACCCTCATCGCGCTGACCGAGGACATGCTGGCCGGCGGCCGGGGGGCGGTGACCTGCCTCTGGCCGGAGAGCATGGGCGGCCCGCTGGCGGTAAAGAGACTGGCGGCCTACACCCCTGTCTACCCGGCCGAGGGCCACGTGTGGTCGGTGGTCACCTCGGTGCTCTACGACAGCGTACTGGCGGCGCACTGCCAGACTCGCATGATGTTGCTCATCCTGGGGGGGAGCATCATCACCATCATTCTGGCCGGGGCGGTTCTGGCGGTCCGGTCGGGCTACAGGCGGTCGGTCGCTGAAGAGCGCGCTCGTCTCAGTGAGACACTGCACCGCCGGGGCGAGGAACTGGAGGCGCTGTGTGAGATCTCCCTGGCTGTTACCGCTCAACTGGAACTCGACGAAGTCCTGCAGAATGTCGTGGAGCGGGGCTGCCGCCTGCTGAACACCAGGGCGGGGGGCATCTACCTCGTTGATGAGGCAAGAAACGACCTCGAGTTCGTCGTCAGCCACGGCTACACGAGGGACTACACCGGCACGCGCCTGGCGCCTGGCAAGGGAGTCGCCGGCAGGATACTCCAAAGCGGCGCACCGCTGGCCGTGGACGACTACAGCCATTGGAAGGGACGGTCGCCGGACTGGGAGGCCGAGCCGCTCACCGCCGTCCTCGGCGTGCCCCTCAAGCGCGGCGAGCAGGTCATCGGCGTCCTGGACTTCGTCGAGATCACCCAGGCCAGGAGTTTTGACGAGCACGACCTCTGGCTGGCGACCCTCTTCGCTAACCAGGCGGCCATCGCCATCGAAAACGCGCGCCTGTACGAGCAGGCGCGACACCGCCTGCAGATCCTGACCCACCTCAACCGCGCCTCGCAGGTTATCACCTCCTCCCTGGACGTGAAAGAGGTGCTGGAGCAGATCGTGGAACTAGCAGGCTCCGTCGTCAACTCGGACCACACGAGCGTGATTCTATTGGACGAGGAAGGGAAACCGGTGCTGGGGGCTGGGGACTTCCTGGGCGTACCTTCCGCAGTGCATCCCATAGCGCAGCGCATCCGCAGCAGTGGCGTCACCCGCCACGTGTTGGATAGCGGGCAGCCGGTAGTCGTGGACATGATCTCCGACGAGGGGGCGATGAGCCCTCCGCTCCGGCGGCCCGATGGGGAGCTGATGGAGGCCAACCTGGATATCGTCGCAGCCGGCATCCGTTCCTTCGCCGCCGTGCCCACCCAGGCCAAAGGGAGGATGCTGGGCGTAGCGTTCGTGCACAGCCGCCGGCCACGTGCCTTTCACGGGCAACTTCCGCTATTGACCACCTTCGCCAACCAGGCCGCCGTGGCCATCGAGAACGCCCGGCTGTACGAGCAGGCGCAGCAGCAAATTGCCGAGCGCAAGCAGGCGGAGGAGGCGCTAAAGCGGCGGGCAACCCAGTTGGCCACGCTGGGCGAGATCGGGCAACAGATCACCTCTCTGCTCGAACTGGATCCCCTGCTGGATCACATTGTGAACCTCGTCCGCGAAGCCTTCAACTACCGCTGTGTTTCCATCCTCCTGGTTGATCCGGCCACGGGGGAGCTGGCACTCAGAGCGGGAGCGGGTTATGAACTGGAGCTTGTGAAGCCACTGCGCCTTAGAGCAGGCAAAGATGGCATCTGCGGCTGGGTGGCGACCAGCGGCGAGCCGCTGCTGGTTGGCGACGTCTCCCAGGAGTCGCGCTACTATCCGGTGGAAATGCTGCCCGACACCCGCTCGGAACTGGCCGTGCCGATCCAGGTCAAGGGCCAGGTCATCGGTGTGCTGGACGTGCAGAGCGCCGAACTGGAGGCCTTTGACGAAGACGACCTCTCCATCCTGCAGACGCTGGCCGACCAGGTGGGCGTGGCTATCGAAAACGCGCGGTTGTACGAAGCCGAGCAACGGCGGCGACAGGAGGCCGAGACGTTGCGGGAGTCGGCGCTGGCGCTGACCACGAGTCTGGACCGCAACCAGGTCATCAAGCGTATCCTGATCCAACTGCAACAGGTGGTGCCCTACGACAGCGCCTCTGTCCAGTTGCTCCGCGGCGACTACCTAGAGATCATCGGCGGCTACGGCTTCCCCAACCTGGAGGAACTGCTGGGCGTGACCTTCGACCTGAGGGCCGAGGACAATCCCAACCGTGAAGTAATACACACGCGCGCTCCCTTCATCCTGGAGGATGCCCCAACCGTCTATAACGAGTTCAGCCGGGAGCCACACGCCAAGGCGGCCATCCGCTCTTGGCTGGGGGTACCGCTCCTCATCGGCCACCGGCCCATTGGCATGATCGCGCTGGATAAGAGGGAGCTGGGCTTCTATACCACGGAACACGCCCGGCTGGCCGAAGCGTTTGCGGCCCAGGCGGCCATCTCCATCGAGAATGCCCGGCTATACGAAGAGGCCAAGCGCCGTCTGGATGAAGTCGTGCTGATCCAAGAGGTGATGCTGGCGACTGCTTCGACGTTTGACTTCGGCCTGGTGCTCGAGCGCACCGTCAAGGCACTACACCGGGCGCTGGGCATCGCCGGCCTCGGTTTCCTGCTGCCCGACGAGCGGGACCGTATGCTGATGCCTCATCCATCGTTGATCGGTGTTGCGGAGAGCACGATACAGATTCCCATCGCAGGCAGTCCGGCTGGACGGGCCTATCGCACCGGCCAGCCGGTGTTGGTGCGAGACCTGGCGCAGGAACCTCTCCACCTTGAGCATGTCCCTGAGGTACGTTCCGCATTGGCCGTACCGGTACGGGTCGGTGACCGCATCATCGCGGTGCTGCACGCGGAAAGCCCCCAGGTGGGAGCCTTCGGCGAGGACGAACTGCGCCTCTTTACCACCGTCGCAGGACAGTTAGGCATGGCGATGGAGAACACGCGCTTGTACCAGGAACTGCGCACCCACGCCGAACAATTGGAGGAGCGGGTGCAGGAGCGAACTGCCGAGGTCCAGGCCCAGTACGCCCGCCTGCAGGCAGTTCTTCGCAGCGCCTCCGACGGCATCGTCGTCACTGATGAGGAAGGCGAGATACTCCAGATCAACCCCGTCGCCCAGACCTGGCTCACCCAAACTCTCCCCCCGGAGGATGCCCGAGAGCTGCGGGAGGCGGTGGGGAACCTGGCCCAGCGGGCCAAAGAGCGGCCCGAGATAGTGCTAGAACTGAAGGGACTGGACCTGCAACTGAACGCGGCGCCGATCTCGGAGCCGGGACTGGAAGAGGCGGCAACGGTGGTGGCGGTGCACGACGTCAGCCACTTGAAGGCGCTGGACCGGCTGAAGTCCCGCTTCGTCTCCAACGTCTCCCACGAACTGCGCACACCCATCGCGGCGATCAAGTTGTACCTGGCACTGATGCGGCGGAGGCCGGGGAAGTGGGGGGAGTACCTGGACGCGCTAGAGCGGGAGGCGGAACAGCAGGCGCGGTTGGTGGAGGACATCCTGCAAATTTCCCGCATAGATGCCGGGCGGCTGGAGCTGAAGCCTCGGCCAATTCTTCTCAATGAGTTGACCGATGCGGCCGTCGTCGGCCACCAGGTACTGGCTGAGAATCGGAGGCTGACGCTGGAGTACCAGCCGGCGGAGCCGGGGCCGGTCGCGCTGGCGGATACACACTACATGATGCAGGTGCTGAACAACCTGATAGTAAACAGCATCCGGTACACGCCAGAAGGGGGGCGGGTGGTGGTCTCCACCGGCAAGCAGGATGCGAAGGGTCGGGTGTGGGCCACGGCGACGGTGACTGACACCGGGATCGGCATTCCTGAGGAAGAGTTGCCGCACGTCTTCGAGCGGTTCTTCCGGGGGGAGGGGCCACGGCTGATGCAGGTGCCGGGGACCGGCCTGGGGCTGGCAATTGTCAAGGAGATTATGGAACTGCACGGGGGAATGGTGACCGTGGAGAGCCAGGTGAAGGAGGGGACCACCTTCACCGTTTGGCTGCCTCTCACCGGCTAGCGGTGGTCGGGAGAGCGAGGATTGGAGGAATGAGCATGAGAAAACAGCACATCCTGGTTGTCGAAGATCACGAGTCCCTTCTGGCAGGCATTCAGGACATCCTGGAGGCGGAGGGCTACGTCGCCCTCACCGCCACCGACGGGGTGAAGGCATTGCGGGTGATGGAAGGGACCTGCCCCGACCTGATCGTGGCGGACATCATGATGCCCCGGATGGATGGATATGCTTTCTACGAGGCGGTCCGCGCCCGACCGGAGTGGGTGCCCATACCTTTCATCTTCTTGACCGCCAAGGCGGAGAAGGAAGACGTGTTGAGGGGGAAAGACCTGGGGGCCGAGGACTATATCACCAAGCCCTTCGAGCCCCAGGAGCTGCTGGTGGCGGTCCGTGCCCGGCTTGGACGTGCCCGGGCTATTCGGGAGGTCACAGAAGCGGAGTTTGACCAACTCAAACAGCAGATCGTCACCGCCCTGAGCCACGAAATGCGCACTCCCCTCACCTACGTCCAGGGCTATACCGAACTGGCACTGGATGACGTCGCGTCCCTCTCCTCCGACGCCATCCAGGAGTTCTTGTTGGGGATCAAGCGGGGTGCCGACCGGCTGACCCTATTGATAGAGGACTTCCTACTCCTGCTTCGGCTAGACACCGGTCAGTCGGAGGAAGAGTTTCGTCTTCTGGCCCGCGTGAACCATAACCTGGGTGCAATCCTAGAACGCACGGCTCGGCAGCACGAGAAGCAGGCCACAGCCCGCGGTGTGACGTTGGAGACGATTGTGGAGCCCGACTTGCCTCCGGTACGGCTGTGCGAGCCCCTCTTCGTGGACGCTCTGGGGCGGCTGATAGAAAACGGCATCAAGTTCTCTCAGGGCGAGGGGAAGCGAGTGACTGTGAGCACCCGGAGCGCGGATGGCTCGGTGGAAGTGGCCGTGGCAGACCAAGGGGTGGGCATCCCCCCTGAGGAGATATCTCATCTCTTCGAACGCTTCCGGCAGATCGGCCGGGAGAAGATGGAGCAACAGGGAGTTGGTCTGGGGTTGGCTATCGCCCAGGCCCTGATCCGCCTGCACGGCGGCGAGATCACGGTGGAAAGCGAGCCCGAGAGGGGTAGTACCTTCACCATCTGGCTGCCAGTGGCTGAAGAACCGGTGGCTGAAGAATGAGAACCCGCACAAATCCCAATCGAAACCTTCAAGGACCACGTGGAAATGTACCCTGAAAGCGAAATTCTCTTTCCCTCCCGTTGCATCCCGCGATTGCGCGACCTGCGCGGCTTCGAGTGGGCCGAGCTGATTGACCACATCGCCGCACTCCCCGATGCCCACGAGGACGTGCTGGGCTTCTCGTTGATGATAATCAGACTGGCGAGTTGCCTCACCTGCGACCTGGACAGTTACCGTGCCTCGTTGGGCTGCTGCACGTGTGCCGGACGCACCGTCTCTGGCTTCAAGGGCTCCGACAAGGAGATCATCCGCCTGTTTGAGCAAGCCCGTGAGGAGGTACGGGCGTACCTGGCCTCCGATGAACTCACCGAGCCCGTAGCCGCGCTGGTCAAGCAAGCGGCCTGATGTGAGCCGCCCCCTCTCCGGCTCCCCCCTGCGATGGGGGATGGGTCAATCGCTGGGGCCCGGCGGTGCCGGGCCTCTTGCATCTCAGGAGAAGCGGGGTATAATCGCGGCGCGATGCGCAAACTGACCCTCACCCTGGTCGTCCTGGTCTTGTTGACTCTGTCCGCTTGCCAGTTCACCCCCTCCCATCCCCCCCCCGAAGCGGGTGGGAAAAAGGTGGGGGGGATGTTCGCCTGGACGGGGGAGGAGAACCTGCTACCCCAGGTGCGCGGGATGGGCCAACTGGTGACCAACGTCCTCCACCCTCAGCCGCGCACAGCGCCCGACGTACCGGTGGCCCACGCTGGCGTCAACCCTTTCGGCATCAATGCCTTCCTTGAGCAAGAAGTGGAGGAATGGAAGCGGGAGCAGTCGTTGCAGATGATCGCCGATGCTGGCTTCCACTGGATTCGTCAGGAGTTCCCCTGGGAGGACATCGAGATCCACGGCAAAGGGGATTTCGTGGATCGGCGCAACGACCTGGACGGGGATGGACAGATAGATGCGGTGGATGCCTGGGCCAAGTACGATCACATCGTGGATCTGGCCGGCCAGTACGGCTTGGAGGTCGTCGCCCGCCTGAGCAACCCCCCCGCCTGGACCCGCGCCGACGGCGACGCCCAGTGCCCCAAGGCTCCCCCCGACGACCTGACCGACTGGTGCGACTACGTCTACACCGTCGTCTCGCGCTACCGGGGGCGGGTGCGCTACTACCAACTGTGGAACGAGCCCAACATTTATGATGAGTGGGGTGAGCAGCCGGTGGATCCAGAGGGCTACACCCGCTTGCTATGCGAAGGATACCGCCGCGCCAAGGAGGCTGACCCGGACGCAGTCATCATCAGTGGGGCACTGGCTCCCACCGTCTCGCTCCATCCTGGGCCTGGGCCGGGGACAGGCTTGAACGACCTCGTCTTCCTCCAGCGTATGTACGATGCCGGCGCCGCCGATTGCTTCGACGTCCTCTCCGTCAATGACTATATGCTCTGGTCCGGTCCTACCGACCACCGTATGCAGCCACTCAACATTAACTTCGCCCGCCCGGTCTACATCCGCGACATTATGGTCGCCAACGGCGACGCGGCCAAGCCCGTATGGATCAGCGAGATGAACTCCAACGCCGTGCCCCATGATCCGGACATCCAGGACTGGGTACGCTACGGGCAGGTGACGCCAGAGCAGCAGGCGCGCTACGCGGTATTGGCCTACCAGCGGGCGATGGAGGAGTGGCCCTGGGTGGGCGTAGTCAACTTCTGGTTCTTCAAGCGCGCCTCCGACGCCGAACGGGATCAGTCGTGGTACTACTTTCGCATGGTTGAGCCGGACTTCACCCCCCTGCCGGTCTACGAAACGATGCGAGAGTACACGGCCAGCCTCACGCCGACCCTCTACCCCGGCACCCACCAGGAGGATCACTGGGCGCTGAAATACGAAGGAGATTGGGAGACGATTCGTGACACGGCAGCGATGTTAGGGGCCTACCGGCGGGCGAATACACCCGGCGTCACACTGCGCTTCACGTTTGAAGGCGCTTCTCCGACGTTGGTACCCGGCCCGGGCGCGGGCGAGGTCGAAGTGAGCGTGGATGGGAGCGCGCATCGGCGCATCTCGCTTGACGGGCGACCGGTGCAACTGGGACGCCGCTGGCGGCACGAGCGCCACGAGGTCACACTAACTGCCGTCACGGGGAAGGTCAGCGTAGATGGGATCATCATCCAACAGCCCTGGCGTCCCTCCCTCTGGCTTGTCCTGGGCGTGGCTGGTCTGCTCATCGCCGTGCTGTGGATTTGGAGCGGCGACATCTTCCACCGCCGCCTGTCTACGGCGGTGCGCTTCAACGCGCTGCGCTGGCGATGAAACGGCACATTTCTTGCATCCTGCATCCTGCACCCCACATCCTGCTTCTCGCTATCCTGCTCCTCGCAGCAGCCCTCCGCTTTTACCGCCTTGATACCCAGTCCTTCTGGAACGACGAGGGTAACTCAGCCCGCATCGCCGAACGGACGCTCGACTTGATCCTGGAGGGGGCCGCAGGCGACATCCACCCGCCCGGCTACTACCTGTTGCTCCACTGCTGGCGGGCACTGTTCGGCCAGAGCGAGTTCGCGCTGCGCTCCTTCTCCGTCGTGGCTGGACTAGCGCTTATCGTCTTCACCTACCTGCTGGGCCACCATCTCTTCGGCGAGGCCACTGGCCTGACGGCGGCCTTCCTGGGGACAATCTCCCCCTTCGCCGTCTATTATTCGCAGGAGGCGCGCATGTACACTCTCCTGGCCGCCCTCTCCACCGCCTCTACCTATCTGCTCCTCCGCCTCCTCGTCAATAACACGGGACAGAAACCAGGTTTTTTCCGAAAAACCTGGTTTCTTGCCTACGTCCTCACCAGCGCCGCTGGCCTCTACACCCACTACGCTTTCCCCTTCATCCTGCTCATCCACAACACCATTTTCTGCCTGTGGTGGCTGGCCGTGGCGCGTCGGTCGGCACACCGCTGGCGGCGGTTGGCGCTGTGGGCAGGGACGCAGGCAGCAGTTGTTGTCCTCTATCTGCCGTGGTTGCCGGCCGCGTTCAGGAGCGTCACGGGCTGGTCCTCTGCTGGGCGGGCGTACGAACTGGGGTGCGCGCTCCTGGACGTGTTGCGCGCACTCAGCGTCGGCATCACACTGCCGGTTGGGGAGGCCACAGTCGCGCTCGTTGGCGCAGTGGCCCTGTTGCTCGCGGGATTGTGGCCCGTCCTGCCTGCCCTGAGCAAGGTCGAAGGGAGCTCCGCCGAAGGGCCCCTGCGAGCGGACCGCACGGGTTGGTTCGGCGTCGTCAGCGTCGCCTTCTACCTGCTGCTGCCCGTAGCTCTCATCTTCGCTTTCGATCTCTACAAGCCGGCCTGGCTCAAGTTTCTCGTCGTCGTCCTCCCGCCATTCCACATTCTCATCGCCCACGGCATCGAAAACCTGGCCAAGTTCGTAATTCGTAATTCGGGATTCGCAATTCGCAATTCGCAATTCATAATTCACCTCCTTGCCATCGCCCTCCTCACCATCACCACTTTCCCATCCCTTCACAATCTCTACTTCGACCCCGCCTACGCCCGCGACGACTACCGCCAAATCGCCGCCGACGTTGCCGCCGTTCTGCGCCCCGGCGACGCTGTCATTCTCAACGCTCCCAATCAGTGGGAGGTCTTCACTTACTATTACCCTGACCAGGACATCTATCCGGCCCCCTATCGGCCCGGGCCGGACAGGGTCGAAGCGTTCCTGGCCCCGCTCATTGAACAGTATCGGCGGCTTTTCGTACTCTACTGGGGCGACGCCGAATCCGACCCCCGGCGGCTCATCGAGACGTGGCTGGCGACACAGGCCTACAAAGCCGGCGACGCCTGGTATGGCCGCGTGCGCCTGGCGACTTACGGGGTGGCCCCGCTGCCGCAGGAGCCCGCCGTCGTGCTGGATGCCCGCTTCGGCGCTGGCCTCCGCCTGCGCGGCTACGCGCTGGACGACGCCACCCCAAGCCCAGGCGACATCCTGCCCGTGACGTTGTTCTGGGAGACCCAGGCCCCCATCCCCGAGCGGTACAAAGTCACCGTCCAGTTGCTCGACGGCGCAGGGCAACTCGTCGCCCAGACTGATACGGAGCCCGGCGACGGCCTGGCACCGACCACCACCTGGCACCCAGGCCAGGTACTGACCGACCGGTACGGCATTTCCCTCGCGGCCGGCCTGCCGCCCGGTCGCTACACCCTCATCGTCGGTCTGTACCACACCGCCAACGGCGAGCGGTTGCCTGTAGCCAGCGGCGGCGACCACGTTGTTCTATGTGACGTTGAACTCGGCCCCGCGCGATAGCCGTTCACGCTTGCTCGATTTCTCCGCTCGTGGTACACTCATGCGGTCACGTTTCACGTCTTACGCATTGCGTTTGGCATACCACCTTGGTTCGGAGAAATAACACAATGGAACAAATCTACGACGTCACCATCATCGGCGCGGGGCCGGGCGGCTACGTGGCCGCCATCCGCGCCGCCCAACTGGGGCTGAAGGTCGCCCTGGTCGAGAAGGAACACCTGGGGGGTGTGTGCCTCAACTGGGGCTGCATCCCGACGAAGGCACTCCTGCGCAACGCCGAGGTCATCTCCCTGCTGAGACGGGGCAAGGAGTTCGGTTTCACCGTCACGGGGTTCGAGGCTGATTTCGGCGCGGCAGTGGAGCGCAGCCGCAAGGTGGCCAAGCGGCTGGTCAAGGGCATCGGCGCGCTGATGCGCAAGAACCACGTCGAGGTGGTCGAGGGCACGGGCGTGCTCAGGTCACCCCACGAAGTCGAGGTGGCGCTGAAGGCGGGCGACACACGACTGCTTCCGACGCGCAACGTCGTCGTCGCCACCGGCGGGCGGGCGCGAACCATCCCCGGCATCGCCCCCGACGGCGAGCGGGTGCTGACCTACCGGGAGGCCATCGTGCTGCGCGAGTTGCCTGCTTCGGCGGTCATCGTCGGGGCCGGGCCGATCGGGATGGAGTTCGCTCATGTCTGGAGCACCTACGGCGCTGAGGTCACCGTCGTCGAGATGCTGCCCCACGCGCTGCCTCTGGAGGACGAGGAGGCCAGCGCGGAGGTGGAGCGCGCCTTCAAGCGGCGCAAAGTGCGGCTGCTGACCTCCATGTGCGTGCAGGGAGTGGAGACGACCGCCGCCGGCGTGCGGGTGAGCGTGGCGGGCGAGAAGGGCGAGCAGGTACTGGAGGCAGACCAGGTGCTCGTCGCCATCGGCGTGCGGCCCAACAGTGAGGACCTGGGGCTGGAGGAAGTCGGCGTGCAAACGGAACGAGGCAGTATCGTCGTGGACGATCAAATGCGCACCAGCGTGCCAGGCATCTATGGTGTCGGCGACGTGACCGGGAAATTAGCTCTGGCCCACGTCGCCTCGGCCCAGGGCGTCGTCGCGGCGGAGACCATCGCCGGGATGGAGACGCGCCCGTTGGACTACGAGGCGATGCCGCGCTGCACCTACTGTCAGCCACAGGTGGCCAGTTTTGGCCTCACTGAAGCGCAGGCGGTCGAGCGCGGGCACGAGATCCAGGTGGGGAAATTTCCCTTCCGCCCCAGCGGCAAGGCTCTGGCGCTGGGCGACCGGGACGGCTTCGTCAAGATTATGGCCGACGCAACCAGCGGTGAGATACTGGGCGCTTGCCTGGTCGGCCCGGAGGTGACGGAGTTGCTGCCCGAATTGGTGCTGGCCCACAACTGGGAACTGACGCCGGAGGAGATCGCACACAGCGTGCACGCCCATCCCACACTGAGCGAGGCGCTGATGGAGGCCGCGCACGGGGTGTTTGGAAAAGCGATACACATGTAGTGAATGACCAATGACCAATGACTAATGACAAATGACCTCCCCACCTGACTATCACATCCACACCTGCTTCTCCTGCGACAGCGAGGCCGAAATGGCGGCGGCGTGCGAGGCAGCCATCGCCTGTGGGCTGAGCGAGATCGTCTTTGCTGACCACCTAGACTTCAGCCCCGACGAGTCACGTGGCTACTTCCGCCCTGCCGCGTACCTGGCCGAAACCGAGCGTTGCCGGGCCGTCTATGGCGACCGGTTAGTCATCCGCGCCGGGGTAGAGGTGGGCGAGCCGCACATCTTCGTCCGCGAGACGACAGCCGTGCTGGCTATGGGCGACTTCGACTTCGTTTTGGGCTCGGCCCACTATGCCGATGGGATGCAGGCAGCCTGGGAAGCGTCCTTTTTTGAGCAGCCACTGCGCCAGGCCTACGAGGCTTACTTCCGGCAGGTGGTCCGCCTGGCTGCGGAAGGGGACTTCGACGTGCTGGGCCACCTGGACCTGGTCAAGCGCGATGCGCGCGAGTTTGGCAAAGACTACGACGGCCCAGAACCTTATGCGGAGATGATACGAACTGCGTTGCGCTCCCTCGTCGAACGCGGTAAGGGTATTGAGATAAACACGTCGCCGCTGCGCAGGGGACAACCGGAGCCCTGCCCATCGCTGCAGGTGTTGCGCTGGTACCGTGAACTGGGCGGCGAGATCCTCACCTTCGGCTCCGACGCCCATCGGCCGGAAGATATTGCCTCGGATTTTGACGTGGCGCTGGAGATGGCGCGGGTGGCAGGGTTCACGCGGCTGGCGACGTTTGAGAAGCGACGAGTTTTATGGTTGGAGATATGATCTCATGCTCTGGTTGACGCGCCCGGTGCTCCTCCTGCCGCAGTTGATTGCCAGGGCCGATGGCTTATGATAGAATAGAGTCAGTAGACAGGCTCTCAAGGCCATCGAACGAGCGGAATCGGAGGATGAGGATGAACCTGGTGCATAAGAAGAAAGACCTTGCATATTATCTGCGCTTGCCTTATCGCGTCGAGGTGTATCCCGAGCCGGACGGAAGCGGCTACACGGCTGCCATTCCTGACCTGCCCGGTTGCATTACCTGTGCCGATACAATGGACGAACTGGCGGAGATGATCGAAGACGCCAAGCGTATCTGGATTGAGTGTTCATTGGAAAATGGCCTGCTCATCCCAGAGCCCTCGTCGGTGGATGCCGAACTGATTCCGGTGCCTCGCACCATTCATCGTCAGTTGGTGGAACAAGCGCGGCGCGAGAGGCAGAGCGTGGCACAATTGGTCGAGGCGGCTCTGGCCTCGGCAGTGGGTTAGAGCGCAAACATGTCTCGTTCCAGTGTCATCCTTTTACGCAGCCCAGAGCACGGTGTGGCCGATGTTCAAGACGTTGAGGAATCTATCCCGCGTCCCCAGCGCCGCCCACCCTGGCTGCGGGTGCGCGCTCCCACGGGCGAGACGTATCACTGGCTCAAGCAACTGATGCGAGCCAAGGGGCTGCACACCGTCTGCGAGGAGGCCCACTGCCCCAACGTCGGCGAGTGCTGGGGGCACCGCACCGCTACTTTCCTCATCCTCGGCGATACCTGCACCCGCAACTGCCGCTTCTGCAACGTCAAAACAGGTCGCCCGGCCCCTCTCGACACCGACGAGCCAGAGCGCGTGGCCCAGGCTGTGCAGGCAATGGGGCTCAAGCACGCCGTCATCACCTCAGTGGACCGGGACGATCTGCCCGACGGCGGGGCTTCCGTCTTCACTGCCGTCATCCGTCGCATTCGCGCCCTCCAACCCGGCTGCACGGTAGAGGTGCTGATCCCCGACTTTCGCGGGCGCGTCGAGTCCCTGGAGACGGTGATGAACGAGCGACCAGATATCCTCAACCACAACGTCGAAACGGTGCCGCGCCTCTTCCGCGCAGTGCAGCCCCAGTGCCGCTACGAGTGGTCGCTGGCCGTGTTGCGGAACGCCAAATCGCTGTGGCCAGAGGCGATCACCAAGAGCGGCATCATGGTCGGGCTGGGGGAGACGGTGGACGAGGTGCTGGAGGTGATGCGAGACCTGCGTGAACTGGACGTAGACATTCTCACCATCGGGCAGTACCTGCAGCCCACCAGGCAACACGTCCCCATCTCCCGCTACTACACACCGGAGGAGTTCGAGATGTTCCGGGAGCGGGGCTACGAGATGGGGTTCCGCTGGGTCGAAAGTGGCCCGCTGGTGCGCAGTTCCTACAACGCCGAGGCACAGGCCAGGGCGCTGGTAAAGGGAGTAAATGAGTAGGTGAGGAACGAGGTATCAAGCGACCTGATTGTGGAGGTGGTCAGCGTGACCGGTCATTGCCCGGTCTTCGCCGTGGGCGACCGCTTTGAGATCGGCGGCGGCTACCGGCTGCGGTCGGAGGTCTCCAGCAGACCTCCGAGGTCTCTTATAGCAGGATCAACTCGCGAGGGAACGTCGTCAGGCTCTCCGCGCCGCTGGGGGTCACGAGCACGTCATCCTCGATGCGCACCCCGCCCCGCCCCGGCAGATAGATGCCAGGCTCGACGGTGAAGGTCATCCCTGACTCCAGGGGACGCCCGTTCCCCGCGACGATGAAAGGCGGCTCGTGCACGTCCAGCCCCAGCCCGTGCCCCGTGCGGTGCATGAAGCACTCGCCGTACCCGGCCTCTTCGATCACTGCCCGCGTGGCCCGGTCCACCTCCTCGGCGGACACCCCCGGCCCGGCTGCCGCCCGCCCGGCTCCGTTGGCCGCCCGCACGACCTCGTAGACGTGGGCCAGTTCCGGCTCCAACTCGCCGATGGCGAAGGTGCGGGTGATGTCGGCGGCGTAACCACCCACGGTCGCGCCGCAGTCCACGATGACGGTCTCGCCCGGCTGGATGGGGCGGTCGGTGGGGATGGCGTGGGGGGAGGCACCATTGGGGCCGGCCACAACGATGGGCGAGAAGGCCATCTCTTCCCCGCCAGCCCGCAGCATTTCAATCGTCAGCAGTGCGGCGACCTCGCGCTCCGTCATCCCTGCTCCCACTTGGCGCATCGTGGAGCGCAACGCGGCCTCGGTGACGGCGACGGCGTGCCGCATCTGCCCCAACTCGTACTCATCCTTGCGTAAGCGCAGTCCTCCCAGCACTTCCCCAGCAGGGACGAGTTGGCAGCCCGGCGCGTAGCGCTCCAGCAGTCGCACCTCCAGCAGCCGCATCCACAGCGGTTCCACGCCGATGATGCAGCGTTGCCCTGAGTCTGTCGAAGGGCCGGCCAACGCAAGCGACGCGCAGGCGCTTTGAAAAGCCGTCGTATATCCCTCCTCGTCGCGGTAGGGAAACACATCCAGCCAGATGGTCGCCTGCTCGACCTTGGCTGCTTCAAGCGCAGGCAGGACGATGGCCGGCGGCACGTTCACTGGAAACAGCGCGATGACCGGACGCTCGCTGAGGTGGAACGAGAGCCCGGTGAGGTAGAACAGATTAGGACCGGGCACCAGCGCCAGTGCGTCGAGCCCGTGGGCGATGGCCTGTTCGATCATGCGAGAGAGACGCTTTGTGTGCATTCTTGCTTCCTCCGTTGCTGTACTAGACTCGCTACGTGATCCTGCGGTCCGCCGGATCAGGGATAGATATCTGCTTCTCAAAAAAGGGACAGGCACGTATCACCACTGGCAGATAGATAAGTACCCCGGCGAGAGTTCCTCTGTGCGCTAGAGTATAGGAGCCATCCTTGGCATCATCCCGATAGGTTTCGAATGTGACAATATCACCGTTCACGTGAATCAAGATGAAAGTGCTCCGAGCACCAATGTCTCCCTTCCCCCGAGCGTGTCCAGCATCCAATTGCCAGACGCCATCTATTTCGACGATGCTGTAGTTATGCGTGTGACCGCAAATGTAAGCCACGACGCCTTTGTATTCCAACAGGTCCCAGAAGCGGTCACGATTGGCCGGGTGTCCATCCAGGCTGTCGCCCAGGTGACGCAGCCTGCCGTTGTCGGCGTCGGGCTGAGGATACGCCGGCTCGTGACCGAAAACAAAGATGTGCGGCTTGTCCGTGGCGCTCAAGTCAGCGACCAGCCAGTTATACAGGACGTCAACCACATCACCATCCATGTGTGTGTCACTGACGTCGTCGCAGTATTCGTTGAGCACTACAAAGTGCGCGTTGCCGTAGTCAAAGGAATAGGTGGTCTCCTGGCAACGTGGTGGACCAGTGTTCACGATATTAGGAGGATTACTGCCGTTGGCATCGTAGTCGTAAGCGCGCAACCACTCCATATCCGCCGGTGTCTCAGCATCGTGGTTGCCCACCACCGGATACCAAAGGTAGTTCTGGCTTATGTATTGTTCGATTGTCCATTTCACATCGGCTGGCGGATCAACGTCGCCCGGGCTGACCAAAAACGCGCCACCGCCCAGAGCGGCAATCGTTTCACAGGCTCCCCTGAAGTACTGCTGAGTATCATACTGTCCTGGCCCAGAGTATTCTCTCATATCAGCAGTGACCGCAAAGGTAAACTGGTTGTGGTTGCCTCCCTGGTTGAGTATGTGAAAGCCCCGCTCTTCCCAGTTGTTGTGAAGGGAAACCGCGCGGGTCTGAGTGGCGCCGAAAACCAACGTTGCTGCCAGGCTGACCAGCAGAGTAAGAAAGATGAACCGCTTCCCGTTCATTCTGTTCTCCTTTGCATACAGCGAGCCTTTCTTCGTCGCACAGGCGAATGGCGGCAACTTTACCACTGGCGCAACGTAGTGTATAATGTCCACATAAGGTCAGATATTCAAGGAGGTGAAAGCATGCGAAAGCTCATCAGTTTCTTGGCCGGACTATTGGCTGGGGCTGTGGCTGGGGCTGTGGCTGCGATACTGTTGGCTCCCTATTCAGGCCCAGAACTCCAGGAACGGTTACGTACCCGCGCGCAGGGGTTGATCGAAGAGGGCAAACGGGCCGCCGCCGCACGCCGGGCTGAGCTGGAAGCCCAGCTCGAGGCGTTCAAGCGTGGCACCCCGGTCACCATCGAGACTGCGCCCGAACAGCCCCAGGCGTAGCTGCGCCAGTCAGCCGCCCTTGCGACACCCTTGCGAAGGTTGTAAGTAGCCTCGGCAATGGGGCAATTCCCCGTAGGCGAAGACGTCTTCGGTCCGAAGGCTGTTACCAAACCTTCGCAAGGGTTTCCCCTACTTTTCAATCGCCAGGCAGTATAACGCCGGCTGGGGGGTGAGAGGGGCCAGCCCAGAGAGCACGAGCACCGCCTCGCGCAGGCTTTCGCTACCCAGCGGCACTGTCCAATCTGCCGTCTGATCCTCTTCCACCGGCAACCTCTTGACTGTGACCTCATTCCCCGGGCCCCCTCCCAGGCCGATAAGGAGCGCCAGGTAGCGCTGGGGCACGGAATTGTCGCTGTGCACAAAGCCGGCCGCCCCCCACACCTCTTTTCCCTCCTCTACGTCGTCGGCGTAGCCAATCTCGGGGATGGCGATGTCGTCGAGGACGAAGCCTGCCCCGGTGACCGCTTCGTCGGTCAGGTATGCAAAGCGTACCAGCACCTCGCCCCCAACGTAGGGAGTCAAATCCACCTCCTCGCGCACCCAGCCCTCGCTGTTCCCGGTGTAGCCCCAGCTCGGGTTGTTGCCATGGGGATCAGCGCCGGTGCCGGAGGGTGTGGACAGTATCTGCCACTGCTCCCCGCCGTCGGTGCTGATCTCGACGGTGGCGTAGTCGTAGCCCGGCTCGACGTCGTACCATGCCCAGTAGGTCAGCGTCGCCCGCTCGACGCCGGAGAGGTCGAAGGCGCGCGTGAGCGTGGTCAGCGACTCGTCGGCGCTGTTCGACCACCAGAAGTAACGCCCGCTGTGGGGTAGCAGGTCCAGCAGGGGCGTGTCGGTCGCCCCGACGAAGTGGACGTGAAGGTCATCGTCGCCCCGAAGCAGGACGTAGTCCGCGCCGAACTGCTGGACCGATGTCTCTACCGTGACCGGGTAGTTCTCGTAGATGGCCACTGGCGCGGGTCGTTCCAGATCCAGCGTGGCATAGCCATAACGGGGGTCGTCCACCTCCGGCTCGTTGTCCAGGTAGTTGGCAGCCAGCCACTCGGCGAAAAGATCCTCGAAGGTGAGGTCTGTCCCCAGGTTTGCCAGCGCCGCGTCGAAGCCGGCAGCCCCGTTGAGCGGCTGGGCCACCAGCGTCCGTGTGCCCTCGTCGCCGAAGCGCTCGTGGAAGTAGGCGGCGAAGAGATAGGCTGCCATCCGGTGGGCAGCGGCATCTTCGTCTTCCCAGGTGATGAGCGACGTATCGGGACGCTCCAGGTAGACCCGTTCCGGTCCGCCGTTCGGCTGAGCACTCACGACGAAGCCTGGATTGAGCCCATTCAGGCGCACAGCCAGTTCCGCCAATCCTTCCTTCACCCAGCGTTCCTCGTTCCGGTCGTGGTTCCACTGGATGAGGCGCTGGAACTGGCGGGTCAGCAGGGCATAGTAGGCCGGGCTCCCCAACCCCACCTCCGGCTCCTCCTGATCCCTCCCCGATCCTCCCTCACGGGGGGAGGGAGAAGAACTGAGAAGGAAGTACCCGGCGTTGACAATGATCATCTCGGCCTCGTTGGAGAAGGGGTAGAGGGTGCGGGGGAACTCGTCGGCGCTGGAGGTGTAGCCAAGTACACCCTCGCCCAGGCCGATGGCGTGCAGGATGTGGATGTGCGGGTCGTTGTCCACTCCCGGCGTCCACTCGGAGCCGAAGAGGGCACGGGTGGTGGAGTAAACCTGCATCTCGAAGAAAGTCGCCGCCTCCTCCAACGGTCGCATATCGTGCCACACCCCCTCTTCGACCCACATCGCGACATGCCCGGTCTGTACGCGCAGGCGGGCGGTGATCTCCCGCCGCTCGCCGGTCGTACCGTCGGTGACCCAGAAGGTGCGGGTGGCATTGGGCACCCGGCGCGGTGGCTTGGGGCTGACCACGGTGTAGTCGAAGGGGCGGGGCGGTGGTTCGACCAGCAGCGTTTCCAGGGTGGCTTGGGCAGCATCGGGGACGGGGGTGCGGATTTGGCTGTTGACCGGCGTGGAGGTGGGTATAGGAGTAGGAGTGGGGGTGACTGTGGGCGTGTGAGTGGGGGTAGGGGTAGGTGCCGGCGACACTGTGCACGTCGCCAGGGTCAGCAGCAGTGCGGCGATCAGCAGGTAACGCGCGCGCATCATCCGGGTCTGGCCTGCGCTGCCTCAACCAGTGCCTCGAAGAGACGGCGCATCACAGGATGCCTCTCGACCATCGCCTCGGGGTGCCACTGCACGCCAATGCAGAAGGGATGATTGGGTGCTTCCAGGCCCTCGATGACGCCATCGGGCGCGCGGGCAGTGACGACAAGTCCTGTCCCCACGGCCTTGACCGCCTGGTGGTGGGAACTGTTCACACCCAACTCGCCAACCCCGACCAGCGCGGCCAGCCGGCTGCCCGCTGCCACCTCGACCGTGTGGGCAACTACGCTCAGGGGGTGGCCAGCGACGGTGCTGTGGGAGAGAGGGTCGGGAACCTGAGTGGGAATATCCTGAATAAGTGTCCCCCCAGCCGCGACGTTGAGCACCTGGGTCCCCCGGCAAATGGCCAGCAGGGGTAGCCCTTCCGCCAACGCCCACTTGGCTAGCGCGAGTTCAGCTCGATCACGCCGTTCGTCCACGAGCCACAACAGCCCACTATCCTCCTCGCCGAACAGTGCCGGCAGGATGTCTCCGCCGCCAGAGAGGAGCAGACCATCGAGATGCTCGAAGATGGCGCCCAGCTTCGCCTCCTCCAGGTACGGTAGGGTAATCACCGGAGCCCCCCCGCCCAGTTCTACAGCCCGCACGTAGGTTGCGGTGACGGCGAAGAGCGGCATGTTGGGCGGGCAGGCAGATTGGTCAATGCGGCCAGTGATGCCGATGACGGGAAGGGTCATTGGGGTCTCCTGACTGTCCAAAAATCGGGAAAGGGCGCCGCCCTAAACGGATGGTGCTGGGCTGGTTTTCGGCCTGGCACTGACTCTTCAGGCCGGTGTCGGCTGTCAAACGCAAAAAGGGGCGTAGGGTTTCCTACGCCCGCCCCAGAGTGGCTTGGG
>Ga0209121_10001460_pt1 | contig 24823 bp, 53 predicted proteins | sample Cruoilmetagenom3_FD_187292 | JGI IMG/M metagenome (GOLD analysis project Ga0209121, IMG submission 187292) | Oil polluted marine microbial communities from Coal Oil Point, Santa Barbara, California, USA - Sample 3 (SPAdes) (version 2) | ecosystem: Environmental > Aquatic > Marine > Oil seeps ... | reverse complement strand
GGTTGCGATGTGTTAGAAGCAGCTTCTCCGGAAGAACGTGAACGATTTCTTGCTGTTATGGGCAACTTCGAGGCTCATGACTTCATCCACCTAAACAAGGCAGGTGAGGTTGTAATATGAAAATAGACCTCGTCGTAACAAGGCATCCTGCTCTTGTTGAATACCTGCAAGAGCAGGAAATGGTAGAAGATGACGTAGAAGTAATTTCTCACGCCACACCCGAGGCGGTTGCCGGCCGGCATGTTTGTGGTGTTTTGCCCCATTCTTTATCTTGCTTAACAGCAAGTTTCACGGAGATTCCTCTCAATCTCACACCAGAGATGAGAGGAAAAGAACTTAATTTGGAAACCTTGCGAGAGATTGCAGAAAAAGCTGTAACATACGAAGTGAAAAAGATATAGTTCTCTTTCACAAAAAACTTAAAAAATCTTATAAAAGATGCTTTGTCAACTTTGCATGGAGAAGGAGTAAAATGAATCCTATAACTATTAGAACAGATGACGGAAGAAGGGCTTTAATGTTCAAAGGGAGGACATTACCTAAACGTCCAACATCCTATAAGTTTTATAAGATTGTTGGACATGACTTAGGAAATCTCTTTAATCCTCATACTCTGACATTATATAAAAATCTCCAGGGTATCCTCAAATATGAGATATATCGTGATGGAAGTTTCCACCCCTATTATGGAACTTTCAAATACCAGGATAAATAAAAAATTGCTTTAAGATAAACTTAAAATTTTTAGTTCTTAAAAGGAGGAAACAAAGTGTCAGAACTAACACAAGAACAATTTCAGGAACAGTTTAAAATTAAACTGGAATACAGTACGTATCTAATAAATGTAATTAGATACAGTTATACTTTTTTCAATACAAGGGTATATAAATTTCTTGGGAAGTTAGTTATCAAGAAAGATGATGGCAAATATTACATGAATTAAGTATTAACTGAACATCAAGAAAAAAGGAAATAAAGACAAAATAAAATGGAAAAAAAGAAAAGAGGAAAAGAACTAAACATAGAGGTCTTCGTTGCTCGATATAGCCGAGGAAGTCATCCTTTCTGGGCAGGGAAACCCGAGAGTATAGGTTTCTTTTCTGAAGAAGAAATTTATGAAGGAAAAGACAAAAAATACGGAGGAACAGGAGTATATTCTTACAACTTCTTTGATGAAGAAGGAGGATTAAAATAAATATGAGCTGTTACAATAAAGTTGAATTAGAAAATATGTTAGAAGATGTAATTAACGAACTGGAAAGGAGATAAAAAATGAAAGTGTGTCCAAGATGTAAAAAAGAAGTCAATGAAAAGGAATTGAGGACAGAAATAAACAAGATTGAGTTTAGAACTTCTTATTTATGCCAAGACTGTCAGAATGACTTTTTTGGACCTGAGGAATTTTTTATAGAAAAGGAGGAAATAAGAAATGTTATTCGAGATTGATAAGGAATTAAAACATTTTCGTAGATATCAGGCGGCTGGGATATTTTCTATTGAAACCATTTATGTAAGACGACCTTTTGCTGACAACAATGAGAATCTTACAATTACAGTTGAAGGCTTTGAAGAAGATGAAAAAGAAATGAAAATCCTTCAATCATAACCGGCAAGAAAAGGAGGAAAGATTGTGAAAAAGACAGACAGGTATTACAATATAGTCGTTTTTCTGGCGCAAACAGAAAATAATCCTAAGATGCCCTGGTATGAGTGTCGGCGTCTTGCTCGAAAATGGTTCTTAAATTCCGGATTTAAAGGTGTTAATTACAAACTTCTTAAAAAGGCCTGGCAAACCTTTAATTATGCATCTGTACCTACAAGTCTTAGACAGTGGAAGTAATCTATTGAAAAAATTATTTGTTGGATGTTTATTATCTATAAGCTTATTCCAGCCTACGTTGGTAGGCTGGAAAGTTCCAAAGCGTCCAGCTTACACCATAGATAAAATAGTGGAAACTCAGGAATATGTTGATTTCTGGATTAAGCAACGAAGGCATGGATGGAACATCATATCTTACATTAAAGATGATGGTCAAAGTTACTTTATAAGAAACAAAAAAGAATGCAAATTTTGGTGAAAGGATAAAAAAATGCTAACTGTAGATTCTATAGAGAAAACCTTATCTTCACTTTCTCAAGAGAAAGCTTCAGAGTTGCATGAAGCTTTTAATAAACTCCTGGCTGTATCTAAAAAGAAAAAAGTTAGAGCAAAAAAACCTGTTCAATTTCCTTCAGTTCCATCTTTCAAGATTAACAATTTTTTTGTTCAGATAGCAACAAAAGAAGATGTTATAAAGCATTTTACAGAAAGAATACTACCGGATCTTTTAAAGCAACCAACATATATAATTAAAGCTAACCTTGTATCTCTGTATGAGATGTTGGCATCAACAGAGATTGAAAAAGAGAAGCGTGATATTTGGCGTCAAAGAGCCGCACGAATTGTAATGCTTGATAATCAAAGAACTTTAATTGCTTATTTAATATCTATAGCAACAGGCATTAGGACTACTTAGAAATCTTGTATTTTCAATGCACTGAAGTTACAAGACATATTTTTAAGTGATATGGTTATAGAGGATAAAAATTTTCTATCTTCTATAACGGCATCACTTATGCCGAATCAAAAATTTATGAAAGGAGGTAAAGTTCTTATGCAGAAGATTATGACAGAGGTCAAGTCGCAGGGTAAGGTTCTTGGTCAGGTTGAAGTTGTTCAGTATAGCTCTTTGGCAGAAGCTGTTAAAGCTTCATCTGAAGAAAATGTACTGAAAGCATACAACAAAGTTGTGTCCAATAAAATTACGAACACTTACCGGAGTGAGCAAACACGTTCAACGTCTCCAGTACTGAAGCTTGCAAAAATGGCTAAGAGTGATTCCAATATTGCTGCTGAGATTGAGAAACTTATTGCTACGGCTGCAAAAGGATAGCAATCTTAAGTTCCAAGAGCTGGACAAGCATAAACCTTGTCCAGCTCAAAGGAGGAAATGAAATGGAAGAGAAAACGTTTACTTTAAGATCTATACCTGGGAAACTTCATCATTCTTGGAAAACGGTTTCTAATTTGAAAGGATGTTCAATGAGACTTTATGCTCTTAGAGCATTAAGAAAACAACTTGAACTTGATATGTGGACCCTTGAAAAAAAGAATATTCTTAAAGAAAAATTGGAGAGACTCTAATGAAAGAAATTAAAGACATGTCTAACGACGAACTTAGACAATATTTAAATGATATCCGGTTAAAAAGAAAAACTGGATATGATAGAAAACCCCGATCGTCGCAAGCTCGTAACGATACGTCTAAAAAGTTTAAAGATTTAGACGATGATCTTGCAACACGTATTCTTAAACAGCTTGAAGGGAGGATATCGTCTTGAGAAACTTTAGTTGGACAAGAATTAGTTGCTTTGCAGATTGTCCTTATAAATACAAATTACGTTATCTTGATCATCTCCGTCCTATTAAAAAAGCTTCAGCTTTGTCTCTTGGATATTGTATGTCACGAGGACTTCAAACTTATCGGCAAACAGGTAATCAAGATAAAGCTGTCGATGCTTTTATTGCAGCTTGGAAAGAAGACAGAAAGGTTCTTCTTTTAGAGAAGAAAGATGATCCTCGTCGTTCAGTTGAGAGAGGATTAGAGATTCTTAAAAACTATGTCGAAGAGTTCCCAGAAGAAAAAACTTTTGTTGTTGCTCCTGAAGTAAACTTTGAAACTGAAGTTGCTCCAAGCATCAACTTTATTGGACGAATCGATGCTGTTATAAGAATGGCTGATGAAAGTCTTGCAATTATAGAGGATAAAACGACATCAAGACTTGGACCCTCATATTTTACAAGATTAAAAGGTTCATCTCAAGTTCTCTGGTATATGTGGGTAGCTAACAAGTTGGGCCTCTTTGATCTTGAAGGAAAAAAACAAATGCCAAAATGTCTTATCAATGCAATCTACATTCATGCAGAAACAAGACGTTTTGAACGAGATATCACAGTAAAATCTGTCAAAACTCTCGAACAAGCCCAGCAAAACATGCTTAAATGGATTAACAGAATTATTGCAGCTGAAGAAGCAAACTGTTTTCCAAGAAATGATTTAGATAATAGTGTCTGTACAGCATATGGTGGTTGTGATTATCTGCCTTTGAAATATGTAGCAGAATCTCTGAAAGAACGAATTATAAAAAAGGAGTTTCAAATAAGTGAAAGGAAAAGTTGAAAATGAAAGTTCTTAAGATTCTTCTGAGATGCTTTCTTATAGTTGTTGTTCTTTATTACATAAAACAGGAAACAGGTATTATTACAGCTGTATCTATGGGTATGTTTTATTTTCTTTTTGAGATACAGACTCTTAAAGACGATAAAATTGTTGAAGTATTAAGTATAATTATGATGTATTTAACGAAAAAAGAACAGGAGGGATAAGAAATGAAGTTTTGGAAAAGTCCTATACCAAAAACGTGTGATCTCTGCGGGCAGCCTGTTTTTGATACTTTTATTGATGGTAGAACTTCTGAAGGATTTTGGGCTATCATGTGTAAAAAATGTCATGTCTCAAAAGGTATGGGTTTAGGACCTGGTCGAGGTCAACTTTACTGTCGAAATAGAGGAGGAAAATTTTTGAAAACTGATGGTTAATAATATAATTAGAGTTGCTGATAAAGATATTTTTGTCGAAGTTCCAGTAAAGTTTGGTCGAGAAACAAGATTTGCAAAAATAAATTGGATTCAACTTTTAGAAGAACCTTTTTTTGTTGCCGGACTGACTCTTATTGGGGAAAATTCAGAAGATAATTACAAAGATGCAAATACCGAATGGGTTTTACAAAAAACAGATAATTCTGCCCTAAAGCCTATTTGTTGTAACCTTTATTGGTAGGAGGTACTTAAAGATGAAAAAATTAATTGTAGCTTCTTGCTTTAGCATCTTACTTTTTTCCAGTCCGATTCTTGCTGATGAGACTTTTAAAAAAGATTCTTTTGGTTCAACTCCTACTTGGAGAAGTGAGACAACTGTAATACGCCAAAGACCTTTCAGTTCAACACCTACTTATGATGTTGAAAGAGGAAAAAGTCACGGCGTCATTCGGAAGAGATCTTTTTCTCCTACTCCTACGTATGATTTTGAAACAGATGATAAAGATTTCTTTGGTCAAAGTCGAAAGGATAAAGACTTTTTCGGGCAAGATCGGACTAATGAAGATAAAGATTTTTTTGGACAATCTTATGATGTTAATGAAGAAGAATAAAAAAGCTCTCCTTTCTCCTCGCTGGCATACCGAGGGGCAAAGAACGTATGCCTTTTAAGAAGGAGAGAAAATGAAAAAAACATTGAGTTTTTGTGACTTCGAGAAAGAATTTATAGATTCTAATTGTTACAATGACTTTGGTTATGAAGGTTTAAAGGCACTTTTTAATTTTCTTGAAGAATATGAACAAGAGTCAGGAGAGGAATTAGAGCTTGATGTAATTGCTCTTTGTTGCGATTATACTAAATTTGATAGTGCCCAAGAAGCTTACAAAGAATATAATTCAGATGAAACTGTAACAGAAGAAGAAGCTTTTGATTGGTTACAAGAAAGAACTTTTGTTTGTCTTTACGAAGAGGGAATAATTATTCAAGTTTTTTAAAAGGATATGAAATTTAAAAATCTTTATAAGGGTCAATTTAATTGGCAAAGAGAAATCTATACTTTTTATAGATATGCTTTTAGTGAAGATTCTGCAAAAGTTTTGATGTTTCGTGCTTTAGCAAAGAAGCTTGATACGTCAATTCAGAATATCAAAGTGTATTTTAATGGATCTTCGGATAACTTTAAAATAAGGAAGGAGAAATAACTATGGCAAAAACGTATCTTTTGGTGGGTGATGCCGGAAGTGGCAAGACAACAGCAGCTTGTACTTGTAAACATCCGACTCTTATTATTGATGTCGATTGCAAAGCAGAGAGGATGGATAATCTTCAACCCCTTATTAAGTCGGGAGATGTTACAATTCATCCTGTAAGAATTCCTCTTGTTACGGGTTCTTTTAGAGAAAGAGCTTTACATCCTGACGGTAAAATTAAAAAGCAACCTGAAGGCTATCTTTATGTTGTTGATCTTCTAAATGAGATTCTTGAAGCAGATGAAAAATATGCACATTACAACACGATTGTTTTAGATAGTTTAACAAGACTTGTTGAACATATGAAGAGGCTCTTGATTTATCTTAGAGGTCAAGGTAAGTTTGGAAAGAACTATGATGGCGATATGAATTGGCCGAGTTGGGGGTCTTATCTATCGAATCTTGAGGAGCTATTTACTGAAGTTGTTCAAATGGATAAGAATTTTATTTGTACAGCTCACCAAAAGCTTGAAATGGAACATGATGATATGACTAAGACAGATATACTCTTAGGGTATTGGCCATTTATAGATGGTCAAATGATGAAAAAACTTCCAGGATACTTTGATGAATGTTACTTTCTTTCAAGAAAAATTTCAAAGGTGAAAGGAAATGAATACCTTTTCCGAACGGTAGGTTCAAAGTATTGTGCCAGAACGAGTTTAAAGTTAACTGAATTTGTTCCTGCAAATATCAGTAAACTTTATAATCTAAAAGGCTTGTAATTTCAACACGGTGAAAGTACATGTTTTTTGAAAGGAGGATGAATTTGTAGTTAAGAAGGATGTATTTGTAGTTTTAGTATCAAAAAATTTTTAGTAGGAGGTTTTTAGAATGCCACGAATTAACGTGAAGCTCGATGATGTTGAATCTGGTTTTACAGTTTATCCTGAAGGTGCATATCTTGTAGAAATTCAGGATAATTCACGAATTGCGAAATCCAAAACATCAGGAGAACCAAAAGTTATTTGGATCTCTAAAATTGTTGAAGGAGACTTTGAAGGTAAACTTTTCAGTTGGGACACCTCTCTTCAAGCTCAAGCTCTTTGGAATCTTAAAGCTATGCTTGAAGCTATTGAGCTTGAATGGGACGAAGATGGCTTTGATTTGGAAGACTGTACCTATCAGCAGCTCATTATTGATGTTATTGTTGAAGAATATCAAGGTACACCTCGTAATTATGTCCGTGGATATCACAAGGTATAGCCTTTACTTTTTAAAGGAAGGAGGGGTGGCTCAATGAAGGAGTCACCCCTACAAAAAGGAGATGAAGTTGGAAAGAAAATTTTGGTGCAAGAATTGTGAAGAATACGTAATGGCAGAGAGAAGCATAAATTTAGGAACTTTGATTCTGGTTTTTGTAACTTATGGATTATGGTTTCCTTTCATTCTCTTTTATCCTAAAAGATGTCCTTATTGTGGAAAGGTTCTGTTTAAATGAGAAATCTCTCAAAAAATGAAAAACTTCGTATTACTCGATTAGGAAGAGGTTTAACTTTAAAAGCTGTCTCTAAAAAAGTCTTTTTATCAGAATCTTTTATTCATTTAATGGAAAAGGGAAAGAGAAAAGTTCCAGACGATGTCGAAAGAGTTCTGGATTTTGATAAGGGCATTATATGGTATTCTACTATCATTGATGCTTTGGAACATTTTTCAGAGGATCAAGAAGCTCTTAAAATACTGAATCGAGTTTTAAAGATATAAAGAAGGAGAAGAAAATATGAAAATAGAAAAAGTTCCTCTTGATAAAATTAGCGTTGGAGATCGTGCAAGAATTAATTTAGGCGATATTGAAAAACTCCAAAATAGTATTGAACATCAAGGTTTGCTTCATCCTTTAATTATTGATGATGCTTTTAAGCTTGTTGCAGGCTTTCGAAGACTTTCTTGTTGTAAAAATTTAGGTTTCAAAGAAATCGACGTTCGTCTAAAAAAAGATTTAAGTGATGTTGAAAAGAAAGAATTGGAATTGGAAGAAAATATTCATGAAGCTTTAAAATGGGATGAAGAGGCGAGTCTTCGTAGAGATATTCATAAACTAAAACAAGAACTTTATGGGAAACCTGTAAAAGGTCATGTCTCAGATGGGTGGACTTTGGAAGATACAGCAGAATCTCTTGGTGTTGCTCTTGGAACATTATCGCAGGATATTACTCTTGCTAATGCTTTAGATGACTTTCCCAAATTAAAGAATTTCACAAGCAAGCGTCAAGCAGTAAAAGCTCTCACAAAAGCTAAAGAAACTGCAATTTTATCAGAATTAGCTAAACGAGATGTGAAGAAGTCCTCCTTAATAAAGAACGTACCTTATCTTCTTCATAATGGAGACGCTTATAAATTTCTTACAGAAAAAGTTGAAGATGAAACTATTGACCTCGTTATCTTCGATCCTCCTTGGGGAATTGATATTGATATTATTGGATCCTCAAGAGGGCTTAGTGGTGATAAAACATCTTATTATGATGACAGTGCTTTTTCTGCAAAAGGTCTTATGGAACAACTTTTACCTGAACTTTATCGAGTTATGAAGCCAAATACACATATGTATATCTTTTTTGCTCTTGAACATTATCAATATCTTTTAGATTCTTTAGCCCCTTATTTTAGTGTTAGAAAGTCTCCTTTAATTTGGGTCAAGGAAGGTGGAGGATTTACTGATTTTGAAGTAAGATTTATGCCTCGGTATGAAACAATACTTTTTTGTAATAAAGGCTTAAGAAGACTTAATTCTGCATGTTCAGATGTTCTTAATTTTAATAGGCCTCTTTCAGTTGAAAGAATGCACACTCAACAAAAACCTGTTGAATTGTTACAGCAACTTATAAGGTTATCGACCCAGTTTAATGAAATAGTTCTTGATCCCTGTGCGGGTAGTTTTTCATCTATTGTAGCATCGACTCTTCTTGGTCGGAGATCTATTGGAATTGAAAAAGATGTTGATGCTTATAATAAGGGACTTGAATGGATTAAAGGTGTTGAAATTAAGGAAAAAGAGGAAGATAATGATGACGCTTGATTATCAAGTACTTGCATCAGGTCCTACTGATGCATTAGTTGTTCTTATTGGTGAATGTCCAGCTTCTGAGGAACTAAATCAAGGTAAAGTTTTTGTAGGTTCAACTGGGAAGTATCTTACAGCTTTATTAGAAGGAGCTGAGCTTTACAGAGATAGTCTTTATATTACAAATGTTTCAAAAGAACAAGCACCTAAAAATAAAATGGCTAATATGTCTTTTGATCGTTTAAAGGCTTGGGAACAAGATCTTCTTGAGGAAATAAACCTTTTGCCTAATCCAAAGGTTTTAGTTCCTATGGGAAACTATGCTCTTAAAGCTGTAACTGGACGAACGAATATTACAAATCTTCGAGGTTCAGTTCTTCCTCCTGTAGATAAAATTCTTCATGATTGTATCGTTATTCCTACAATTCATCCTTCGGCTATCCATTACAACTATTCAGTGTGGCCTCTTATCTTTTTTGATTTTGTAAAGATTAAAAGAATTTCTGAATCAGGTATACCTTTTCAGTTTCCTGCATATAAATTTATTCTTCAGCCCACTTTTGAAGAAACTATGTCAACTTTGGGTATGCTTGAAAAGAAAAAAGATACATTAATGACGATTGATGTTGAAACACCTCATATGCTTTTATCTTGTATTGGCATTGCATGGTCAAAAACAGAGGCTTTTTGTTTACCTTTTTTCTGGGGAAATGGAAAAAATTATTGGTCTGAGGAAGAGGAATTTGCTATTTGGCGTCGACTATCAGAAGTTCTACCCAAGTTAAATCTTGCTAATCAAAATGTTTTGTTTGATTGGGAAATAATGGCTAATTACGGTATATCTTTAAAGATACCCAAGTTTGATCCTATGTTAATGCATGCTTGTCTTTATAGCGAATTACGTCATAAGTTAGAAATTATAACCAGCATTTATACTGATATGGAATTTTATAAACGTGATGAGAAAGAAGAAAAAGGATCAGCTTTAAAAGCAGGAGACGAGATGAACCACTGGCGTTATAACGTTTTAGACACGATTGCTGCGCTTTGGTCTATTGAGGAACTTGCAAAGGAGCTTATTGAAGAAAATATGATGGAGTTCTATTTAAACTTTTTTGCAGATTTAATTGAGCCTATCTTTCTAATGAATATGAGAGGCATAAGATTAAATAGAAAGGATCTTGAAAAATCCAGAAAAGAGTTGACTATTGCAGCAGAAGAAATTGATGCTGAAATTACAAGGGCTGCAGGTTATGAAGTCAATGTAAAGTCACCAAAGCAAGTAGCTATAATGTTGTATGATAACTTTGGAATGCAACCGCCCAAAATCCGAGGAGATGAAAAAGGCCGGTCTACGAGTGAAGAAGCTATGAAGAAGCTGGCTCATAAATATCAGATAGATTTACCTCTTAGAATCGTTGAAGCTCGAAAACATCGAAAACTTATGTCTCTCTTCTCTGAGGAAAACATTAGTGATGGCGATAGAGTAAAATGTCAGTATTCTCTCGCAAGAACTACAACAGGGAGACTTGCATCAAAAAAGAAAAAAGGAGGTCTTGGTGGTAAAGGAATGAATCTTCAAAATGTAAAGTCATCGGGTCCCGCCAGATCATTTTTTGTTGCTGAAGAAGGACACGTTATTGTTGGGGCTGACCAGAAAGGTGCTGATGCAAGAGTTGTTGCTTGGCTTTCAAAAGATAAAAAGTTTATATCTTTGTTTGAATCGGGTCAATCGGTTCATATTCAAAATGCAAAAAATGTTTTTGGAAAGGATATAACTAAAGAAGATCCTTTATATCGTATAGCAAAGGCTATGATTCATGGTTGTGTTTTAGGAGATCATGAGGTTTTAACTCGAAAAGGTTGGATTCCTTTTCAAGAATTTGAACTTCTTTCCGATGAAATAGCTCAGTGGGATTCAGGTAAAATTTCTTTTGTTCAGCCTAAGTTTGTTAAATATGAATATTCAGGGAGAATGTTTTCCTTTGAAGGAACTTCTTTAGACTTGGATGCAACTCCTGATCATAGAATGCCTTATATTAATGGATCAGGAAATTTAGGCTGTTCTACTGTTCTTGTAATGCCCAGGTCAGTAAGGATTCCTACTACAGGAATTTATGAGGGTTCTGAGGTAGGATTTCCTCTTGATTATTCTCTTTTAGCTGTAGCTGTTCAAGCTGATGGAAGTATCTATGCAAGAAAAGTTATCTTTCATCTTTTAAAAGAGAGAAAGATTATACGACTGAGACATATTTTAAAGAAATTGAGGATACACTTTAGAGATATTCCTTGTGGATGTCATGATAAGGGAAGGCGAATTTCTTTTAGTCTCGATGATACAGTTCTTAGTCTCTTTTTAAATTTGGATTACAATGAAAATTATGTTGCTACAAAAACTTTTAAATACGAACTCCTTAATCTTCCTCTTAAAATGAGACAAGCTATCATAGAGGAGCTTCCCTTTTGGGATGGTTATTCCAGTAATGATATTCGTAATAGAAAGTCTTATGTAACAACAAATCTTCTTAATGCCGAATTTATTCAAACATTGGCTCATGTTTCAGGAATACAAGCTCTTTTACGATATGAGGATCGAATAGACAAGAGACGTTTATATACAGTTAGTTTCAACAATCGTCAATTAGCTCGGATAAGTTCATGTAAAGAGATATCTCATCAATATGATGGTCTTGTCTATTGTGTTACTGTACCATCTTCTTTCTTCTTGATACGAAGGAATCATAAAATTTTTGTATCAGGAAATTCAAATTATGGTATTGGACCATGGCAGTTTGCTTATTCAACAGGTCTTCCTTTTACAGAAGCTAAACAAAAACTTGAGCTTTACTATTATACCTATCCTGGTATAAAAGGTGTTTTTCATGCTTATGTTAGAGAACAAATTAGAAAATGTAGAATGCTTTTTAATCCTTTTGGGCGTCGTCAGGTCTTTTTTGGACGACTCAATGATACAACTTTTCGAGCTGGATATGCTTTCATTCCTCAAAGTACAGTTTCCGACATCAACAAAACAGCTTTAAAGAAAGTTTATAAAAGCTATCTGCCTCTAATTGAAGCTCATGATGGACTTTATATTTCAGTTCCTGCAAATGATGTTCAAGGAGGTGTAGAGGCTTTGAAAGATGCTTATGATATAGAATTTGAAATTTGGGGCGAAAAACATTCTATCCCTATAGAATTATCTATGGGAGATAATTGGAGGGACATGGAGGAAATCAGCTAAGAAAAGAGAAAAATCTTTAAGAATTAAGTCTTTAAGAAGTACTAAAATTTACCCTTTATAACGTACAAAAAGGGGCTAAAAAAGGGCTTAAAAATAGAAATAACCCTTTTTACATTAAAAAAGAGAAAGGCCTTTAAAAAGGCTTTTTTAGGAAGGAGTATGATATGATTAAAAAATGTTTTTGTGATCTTGAGACATCGGGACTTGATCCTAAAAAGAATGGTATTATTGAGTTAGCAATGATTTTTGAAGTTGAACATCTTATTAAAGAATTTACTCTTAAAATGAATCTTTTTCCAAAAGATGAAATAAAGGAAGAAGCTCTAAAAATAAATAAAACTTCAAGAGAAGAGATTTTTAAACAGATGACTCCAAAGAAGGCCTATGAAAAAATTATCCAGGAATTATCTAAATATGTTGATAAGTACAACAAGAAGGATAAATTTTTCTTTATCGGATATAATGCACCTTTTGATATGAACTTTCTTAGGGAATTTTTCCTAAAGAATGGCGATAACTATTTTGGATCTTTTTTCTTCTATCCTCCTTTAGACGTTATGTCTTTATCTGCCTTTTATCTTATGGAAGAAAGGTCTCAAATGAAAAATTTTAAGTTGATGACTGTTGCTTCAACCTTAGAATTTGATGTTAAAAGAGAAAAATTGCATGGTGCATTATACGATATCCAGATTACGAAACAAATCTTTTCTAAAATTATGGAGGGAATAGCTTGATGCAAATAGTTCTTATCTCTGGGCCTTATCGTGCGAGAACAATTTTTGGTCGATTGTTGAATGTTTATAAGGCAAGAAAGGTAGCAGTTTATTTTTGGAGAAAAGGACATAGTGTTATATGTCCACACAGTAATTCAGCCTTTTTTGACGGAAAATGTTCTGACGAAAGCTTTTTAAACGGATATCTTGAATTAGTAAAATGTTCAGATATTATTGTAATGATGAAAAATTGGAAATCTTCAGAAGGAGCTAAAAAAGAATATGAATATGCAAGGAATCTAAATAAAGAGATAATTTTTGACTAAGGAGTTGGTGTGAGAGAATTACAAGGCAGTTGGCTCACAAATTATAGGGACTACGTCGTTGAACAAGAATCTCCGAGTATCTTTCATTTTTGGATATCAACTCAAACAATTGCAACAGCTTTACGTCGTAATGTTTGGGTAGATCGAGGAGCCTATATTGTTTATCCTAATCAATATGTTTTCTTAGTGTCGTTATCAGGGGCCGCTCGGAAGAGTGTTGCTATGGAAGTAGGACTTAGTCTTATTTCTGAACTTGAAGATGTTTTAATTATTCATGAGAGAATGACCGTTGAAGGTTTAATGGACAAAATGCAAAGAGTCTCAATGATGCCCGATGGAAGAGTTCTTCCGGATGGGAGCGTTTTAATTCATGCTGATGAACTTGCAAATCTTTTTGGAAAAGCATCTTATATTACAGATTTGATGTCCTTTTTAACAGCTGCTTATACATCTAAAGCTAATCTTGATTTTCTTACTCGAACGAGAGGTTTAGTAAGTGTAAAAAATCCTTGTCTCACAATTCTTGCAGGTACAACACCTGAACAAATGAGTCTCATTTTTCCTTCTATGACTTTAACAAGTGGGTTTCTTGGAAGAACTATAATAGTTGCTGGATCACGAGGAAAGCGTATTTCAAAACCTCTGTTAAAAAAAGAGTTAAAAGGGCCATTGATAAAAGACCTTAAAGAAATTTCAAAGATGCATGGTGAAATGGTTCTTACGAAGGAAGCTGAGATTTACTTTGATGAATGGTATAGAGATTTACCTCTAAATCCACCTGTTGAACTTACGTCTTTCTATGAGAGAAAACATGATCATGTCTTTAAGATGGCTATAGCTATTTCAGCCGCAGAATCAGAGGAGATGTTTATTACTCTTGATCATCTTAAAAGTGCTATTAACGCAATTGATCTGGCCGAATTGGGAATGCCGGAAATTCTATCTTATATAGGAGCAACAGTCCAAAGTAATGTAGCAGATTTAATTTTTGCTGTCATAAAATCTTTTGATCCGATACCTATTTCTCATTCTGTTCTGCTTAGAAAAGTATATAAGAAAATTCAGAGTAAATCAGAGTTTCGAGATATTATTGAAACACTGCATGATACAGACAAAATAACAATAGATGCATCAGGTAGAGGCATATTTTACGGAATTAAAAAGAAGAAAAGAAATGAAAGTAGATCAACCAGTGGTAAGGATATTAAAGAAGCTTAAAACTGAAAAGGGAACTTCAGCATTAGCTATTCTTGTTAAACATTTAATTGATGTTGAAGCTTTGAGCATATCAGAAGTAGCTGCACTTCTTGAAATTGGAGAAGGATCAATTTCTAAAATGCTAAAAAAGTAATAATCTTGTAATTTCAATACGGTGAATTTACAAGAGAAAACTTCATTAACTATATAAAGGAACGTGAACATTCAAAAGAAAGAAGCGTGGAAAAAGGGGCAAGATTGTGGAAATACTTGCTTTTGTATCTTGCTTTGTTTTGGGGATGAATGTGGGAATATGAATAGGAATTTAAAAGGAGGAAAAATGGATGAAGACCCTGAAGAAAGAAGATTGGCGGCTTTGGAGGTTTTAAAGTTTGAAATTAGAAAACAAGTCATCAAATTGCAAGATCTACAAAGGGAGTATAGAAGCCTGACCGGCAAAAATTACGTAACATTCCGGCCATTTTTATAGGAAAAGGAGGAGGAATATTATGGCGAAAGAAATGGTAAATGGACATGAGTTATATTCTTTTAATACTGGCGATGGTGGGATTTATATCGATCATAACTTGGCCGTAAGTTACGACCCCAACAACCAGTTACGGATAGATAAAGACGTGAATTTTTGGCGAAAATTTCTTAAAGAAAACCCTGATTTTGATGCTCAGTGCCTGCTGCCGAGAGGAGCTCCTTTTTATACCAAATTAACTTTTGAAGACATTTACGAAAACAAAGAAAGGAGCTAATCTCCATCGCCATTGTTTGTGGGATGAAATATAGCTAAAAAGGAGGGTATTATGTTAGTAGAAAAAATGAGGGGAAAAATACATCAGTACATAGAGGAAATTCCAGATGAACTGCTCGAAAGAGCCTACTGTATGGATGTAATTCAGAAAAAGTTACAGCTCCAATTTAGTGGAAAAATTTATCATATGTTTCCCTTCAATAAAACATATGAGGGTTTTCTCAAAGCGGAACTTTTTAACGGATTTCAAATAATTATGGAAGGGGCACCGCTTATCCCTGATTACGATTACGAAACGCTGGAGGAGGAAAACAATGGAAACATGTCCTGAGCCAGCAGTTAATACAAATATCCGATAATATTATAGAGCAAGTGGAGGAAATGTAAAATGGAGATAAAAATAAATTTGGAAGGTGAAGAATGTGGGGAAGTGTTGGATGGAGACATAATTAGGTATCGGATTATAATAGATTTATGTAGGTTTTGTGAGAAAGGTTCTACAGAAAAACAAAAAGGGGAAGAAAATGAATAGATATTTTACTTATGACACCTGTAACAACGAGTTCCGAACCTATCCCACACTGAGGGCTCAAGAGAAGGGGGAAGAGGAGATATTGGCCGACTTCAGAGAGTATAGTATGGAGAATGGCTGGTCAGATGAAGTCGAGGGAGTTGTCTCAGGCATAATTACGGCGAGGGGAACAATGTATAATATCAAAAAGAGGCCAGAAAAGTTAGAGGATAACTATGATGATGAAGGAGAGTATTGGCGTCCTGACATTCGTTTCTGTTGTGATTGCAAAATGAAGAAATTGGAAGAGGAAGGTATCGATCGAAAAATTAAAGATAAAGATGCAATAGACTTGTTGCAGTGGGTTCGAGGAGAATTACAATGTTTAGAAACAGATATCCTGGAGCGAACAAAGGATTTATAGAAAAGACCGCAAATAGCATTTAACATGCGAACTGGAGGAAATGTAATGGAGATAAGAATTGTATGTGAAAGTTGTGGCCAAGAATTAGATGGAGACATAGTCAGAAACGAACTTGTAGTAGATTTATGTGAGAAATGCTTCACAGAACAACAAGAAAAGGAATATAATAGGGGTTATGAGGAAGGTTTAAAGGATGGAAGTGAAAAAATGAATAAATATTTCACCTACGACCGAGAGTACAATGAATTTGAAACTTAATGAGAGAATTAGAAGAAGATTAACCATGCAAAAGAAAGGAGAGAAAAGAATGAGTGAAAAAATTGCAATAGAGTATATGATGGAATTTCAGGAGAAATATCCGGACGCTGGCCAAGACATTCTTCTGGAGAAACTTTGTACAGAAATAAGAAAGGAAACAAAATTAATCGTATTAAGAAGCCTTTGTACATTAATAGGCGGAGAAGCAATGAAAGAGCAAATGACACTTAAAACAGATCAAGCTTGGGATGTCGAAAAAAGATATTTATTAGGAAAGAAAATAAAAGAATGGAAGGAGGGAATATGAACTGGAACAGCGAAGTCAGACAGGACAGGGAATATAGAGAATACACAGGTGAATTTTCTAAATTTCCTGAGTGGGATAAAATGCAAAATAATAAGTACACGGAGGAAGATAGAAGAATAGACTGTGTCATAGAGGAGGATTATGAAGGGAAAGATTGCAAGTAAACTAAAATAAGAGAAAGGAGGATCAAGATTGTGAATGAGAATTATGAAAGATATTGTAGAGCCACTGAATATTTGGATAGAAAGAAAGATGAAGCATGGGAAAAGAAAGACATTATTATGGAAGAGCTTACTTACGTAGGCCTGTTCCTGGCAGGACTCTTTATAGGCTTTTTTATAGAAGTTATACTCTATTAAAAAGTCGCAGTTAGTTTATAGTGTATTAATCAGCTTACTGGAGTTGATTATCTTTTTAGACAATAAATACGATGACGATAAAGACGATTGTAAATTATTAGATTTATAGAAAAGTTTGGAACTATAAGGGTTATGCTTTATCCTGTAGTCTTAAAAAGCAGCAGCAAGAGAGTATAGTGATTAGCCTGTCGAAGTCCAACCAGCTTCGGCAGGCACAATGAAAGGAGGGTAAAGTGAAACCATGTCCTGAGCGCAGAGAGGTAGAAGATGACAAATCATACAGAAGAGCAGGAGGATATAATGAACCGGAATGAAATGATAGATAGGGTACAAGCAGGTCTTAGAAGGATGGGGAAGAAACCTGATGCTCTCTTATTCCTTCAGCAGTATGCGAACAACTACACCTGGGATGAAGGGACAATATGTGGATTACCAGTGTACCATGGGGAATTATTAATCAACCAAAGGGCAGACAGTATGGTTTGTAATGCTATATTTACACCTATCTTTCTAAAAGATGATGCTTCATCTTTTGAAAATGTCTGGGCATTTTGCCAAGGTTTCGATGAATGTCTGGGCATTTTGCCTGGGAAAACAAGACGCAGAACCTAAAGTCCAAAGCAAGGAGGTAGTTATAGAAAAACCTATAATTTTTTGGAGTATGGGAGAAATAGAAACGGACAGAAAATTGGAATATTTTATTAAAGAGCTACTCCTGCTCCAAAAGAATGAAAAAGAAAAACCCCAAAAACTGAGTTAACAATCCTAACCAACGCCGGCAAAAAAGGGGTTCAGAAAACTATTTACGATTGGCTGGAGAGGAGGGTATGATGGATTTTCAAGACGAGGTCGGGCAAGTAACGAAAGAAATGGAGATTTTAGGAAAAGAAGTCAAAAACTGTGTAGACCTTATTGCAAGAATTGGAGGAAGGCTCTCGCCGGTTCTGAAAGATACACGTAACCCAAAAATAGAAGAAGATGAAAAATGCCAAGAATTGGTGCCCTTGGCAAATGATATTCGTTCTGAGAGGGAAGAGCTGAAACGAGGGAATATTGCTTTGCAAAACTATTTAAACAATTTGGAACTATAGGCATTTATGGAGTTTAGATGAGTATGCACATGAGTTTAGATGAAAGGAAGCAAGAAAAGGAAATGTGCTCTGAACGTAGGGAAATGGAGATTCAAAAATGGCTCAAAAGAGTTGTCGAAGAAGATGGTAGGTTTGAACGTCTTCTTAATCCAAAATACGAGGAAGAGAGGGAAGACTTTTATTTTTATTTTTTATTGGGCCTTTCTCCTCGGCAAGCATTACAGCAAGAATACGATAAAAAGGGCTAAGTTCTCACAAGATTATGCTTCCTTAAAAAGCAATGGTGATGAGTATATCATAGTAATCAGTCTAAAAGTAGAAGCATAAAAATAAAATGGAACTGATGTCCCTAAAAGAGAAATTAATTTTTTCTCTCCTTTTTAGCCGCCCCTTTGTTGCTGGCGGGTTGTCGGGTTAGCAATAGCCAGCAATTAAAAACTTAAGAGAATCTGATGATTGCAGAAAAGGTTCTTATTGTTTAGACAATGTTTGTGGGGTTAAGCAGCAAAGGCCACCGAAGTGGCCTTGCTCCTTATAGGGCGACTATTCCTTTGCCATATCAGCTACAATTTTTGCTACGGTAGCTGCAAGTGCATCCTGAAAAGTAGCATCATTCAAGATTGCCTGAGCCGTATAACCCTGTTCGTCAACATTCCACTGCCGGTCAACTGCCAAATCAGCATGTCGCACAGTCTGCTTGCTAACCATGTTGGCAGTCTCCACGGCATTCTGCAAGGCCTGATTTGCGATAACCTGGCGCTGACCATCAAACTGGCTTGCATCAGATAAAATCTTGTCAACATATGAACGGTTTCGTTTGATACTTTCCAGTGATTCCTGCTGATACTCATCGTAAGTTCGCTTAATGTTTGCGAACCACGCTTCATCCTTTCCAACTTCAAACTCTCTTTCTCCAAATTCTCGTTCAGCCATTTTTAATACCTCCTACATCTGGTAGTTAAATTTAAGAAAAGATACCAGAAATATCCTTGTCAGGTTTTAACCCTATTCTTAAATTATCTATTTTACTCTTTTCTTCAGCTACTCTTTCAACTTTCGGTCCACAAAACCTTACCCCCTGATATAAGGCTCTATTATCTCAAATAGTTTTGTTATCAAGTTGCCAATACACTCTCCCCATTCCTCAAGGCTAATCTTTCCGTCATCACCTTTCGCTTCTGCCAAATCTTTCACAAACCCTACAATCGCTTTGATACAAGGAACGATTAAACCAGCATAGTTCTTAAACGCCATTATTATCACCTCCTTCCAAACCATACAAATTAAGGAATTTTTCCTCGAAAATCTCCAAAAGTCTTTTCCGGTCTGACATCCTAATCTTTAAAAAGTCGTACACCCTCTGAGTGCATTCTTTCCAGACGTCATCTGATATTTCCTCGGTTCTAATATCACTTTGCATTTTCATCAGCTTCCAATTTATACAGTCTGAGATATTCTTTTTCTAAAATCTTTAAAACTGCCACATCTTCAGGCATTCTGCATCTTAGGTACTTGCAGAAATGCTGAATTGTTTTCCGTTCTACGTCTTCTGGTCTAACTAACATTCTTTCTCCTTTTCTACAGCTTGAGTATACTTCTTAGAACATCTACCCATCTCATAGAGACGACAAATTTTTCTTCCATTGCCTTCAAAAGGAACAAAACATTCCCTATCGAAACATGCTCTTTCTCTCACCTGATATTTTCTTTTTTCTCGTTTAGTCACACAACACCCCTTCAAAAATTACGATGTACTGTGTCAGCTATACTGTATCTGGAGAATCTTGTAAAAAAAGTGAGTATATGCTCTTACAATAAGCAGTCATTTTTCTTACCTCTTCATCCATTTCCCTTTCCTGTTCAGCAACTGTCGTTTGCCATGTATTACTACTATACATAAGACCTCCTTAGCTTCACATAACGAATTATCCTCTTTTTAACATTTCAACAATTTCAACACCACGTATCTCAACTTGCTTATACCATAGACTGTCTTTCGCTTCTGCTGCAGCCTTATCCCAGTTTTTTTCTCTAACTGCCTTTATCATTTTTTTAAAAGATATAAAATTAGAAAAGCCGAGATTGAAATACATATCGATAAGAGCATTTGTTCTCTGCTCAGTGTAAGTGAAAAGTGCAGGAAAGATTTTCTTTACTTCTCTAACCGCAATATCAATATCATTATCCAGAAGATATTCCGCTTCTTCTTTTGAGATTCCGTTATCTGACAGGTTGCGCCCCCATCCGATGGTTAAACAACGCTCAGAGCATCTGTACGGAAAAAAGCTTACTTTCTCATGTTTTTTAATTAGAATTTTTAAATTCTTATTCATATATTCACTTCTCCTTTTTTCTATCTTGCTCAGCTAAATAGATATTTCGCCGCAAAATAACTGCAATGGTTTCAATCCTCCTCAAATACTGTGCGGCACTATATGTTACCGGCTTACCAAAATACCGGTCTTGCTCTGAAGAAAGCAAGACAATTTTGTCTTTTGCTTCTCCCAACAAGCTTCCAATCTCTTCTTCGCTTAATAATTCTTTTCCCTCTTCAGATATCACTTACGGTTTCCTTTTAGCAATGTTTCAACATTCTTTTGAATTGAAGAAATCCATCCTTGCAAGTCTTCCCAGCGTCGGTCAAAACCTTCATGCCAGATGGTAAACTCTCGTCTGGATATATACATATCACAGTTATTGTTTTTTGGCCTAAGCTTAATTATCGCTGCAACAACTACACAACAACCGCCAAAGATTGCTACACCAGCTCCTAAATCCATTTAATCCCCCAGTCTGTACCAGAATCGTAACATCTTAAAGCCTAACAACTCAATCTCTTTCATCTCAACCGGTTCAAATCTTTCTGCTATTCGCCTATTTTTAGGAGATACATCCATATACCATTTTTCATATTTCAGTTCTTTTACAAGCTGATTTGCATACTCAAATAGAGCCTTCAGCTCTTCTAAACTTAAATCTTTTCGTGATATCAAATTAAGAAATTCGACTGAATCCGTATGCTTTTTCGCCATGAAGCTCAAGCAATATTCGGCGTCATTTTCTTTTTCATAGCCATAAATCAGGCTGACAAAAGTTACTGTTCGTTTTTTAAAAATCATTTAAAAATTAGCTCCGAAGAAAATAGCGTTACCTGCTATTTCTGATGATTCAGCATATTCAACCTGAATCAAGTTTTGTAATATTCTTAGCTCTGTATAAAGCCGCAAAACATCTTTTCCAGAATAATAATCTGCTTTTATCCATGCAGCGGAACGAACAGTGCCTGAAATGTGGACTTCGTCAATTATGCCCTTGAACTCGGGATAAGCACTATGTCCACGACCAATTTTTATACCGTTATAATCAGACTTGACTCCAACAGAACCTGTACCATCTGTACTGCCATCAAGGTAAAAAGTTACCGTGTTGTCTGCGGCTCTGGTTACTGCTACGTGATGCCAATTCCTGTCATTAATGTTTGTGCTGGAATAAGCTGCATCACCATTGCAAACTATAAATTGCTGGCGTTCGGAAGCTCCATTCGGATCAAGCTGCCACGAATATTCTCCATTCGACCCGTTGCCTCCTATAAGGGCTCGTTCATCACCAGAAGATGTTTCTCCTCGCTTAATCCACATTTCCCAAGTAATTTCAGAGACATCTAAACTTACATTACTTCCACAATCAATATAATCATCTCCCCCATCAAAATCTAAACCCCCATCAATCTGTCCTTCTACCTGATCAGCGGAAGTCATACTACCACCAGAAGTTCCATCATTGTCATTTGAAGTAGAATCAACCATCTGTGGAGCAGTACCTGACGGGTCTTGATTCATATGCTGAACCATCTTGAAATTACTGTCCCAAACTTCCGTTCTTTCCCCAACATCTCCTATGTGTGCTGTATTGTCTGCATGGGCACTATCATAATAAATGTAAAAAATTGTATCAACACTGCTCGATATAGTCCAACCACTTGCTGAGACATGCCAGATAGCTTTTTCATTTGTCTGGTCATATTTTTCTATTTCTGCATAAAGTTCGGTAGTTCCATCTGCTTTAGTGAAGGCAATCTTTTTTCTGTTAGCATCTGATAATTCGTCAAAAACTTCGCTTAAATGTGTCTCAAATACAGTAACAGGAAAATGAGATAAATCACTGTCTATTTTTGTATGGTCGATAGTAATTTGTATTTTGTTCTCACTATTCCAACCAGGTAAATCTGCCATCTATTTTATCTCCCTTATAATTATTCCCCCGTCTCATTTTTGTTATCACGTTTTTGATTTATATCCGATTTCCATTGCATTAACGGAGGTTTTTGTCCATGCAACAGTTCCGTTAGGATTTTTCTCCCATAACTTAATAAAATCATCGGACACAGTAGGCACTTCATGATCAGCAGAAAAGTAATTTGTTCCTCCACTTCTTATTGCAAGAGCAAAATTTTGGGGTGTTGTCGACCCCTTCTTTAATGCTCTTGCTTGTGCCTGAACACATTTTACGTTTCCAACATCGCCTGTCATATCTTTTGTTGCAAAAGTATCAATTTGATCAACCGCATTAACAAAATTATAATCTGCGTCAGACGCAGGTGTTTCATCAACTGTTTCCCAATTCGCCCCAACAGATGGTGACCATTGTGTTGTTGTACCCGCTCCCGTAGGAATTAAAGCTTCTATTTTTGTCTCGCCAATCCAGTCAGAGTCATCAATAACTATATCATCAGCATAAAAAGAAGTATATTGATCGCTTCCCAAACGCAGTCGATTCATTTGATCACTTGAAAGTGCTTGAGTATCCCCAGTAAAATCAATATCTGTAACACCATTTATCTTAACTATACATCGCCCACCTGTATTTGCTACTAAAATATAAATCTCAACTAAATAAGTTGTTCCAATTTGTATTTTTATATTGCCAGTAGCAAGAAGAGAAGAACTACCTTGATACAGATTATAACACTCAGAACTACTGTCTCGAGCTAATTTTACTTGGATATTTCCATCAAGCCTAAATTCTAAGCAACGTCCTTGACTCGCATTCATATGGCAACTTTTTAATGCTAAATAATATGAAGATGCACTTGAAATATCTTTTTCAACATAATCACTAACGCAGTACAAACAATATGTACCAGACATCCCAGTTTTTACAGGCGTTGTTATTGAACAACCACTATCAGCATCCCATAAGTTAGTTTCTCCACTTTCAAATCCATCAATAAATACTCTTGCCATTATGCCTCCCAGGGTGTCCCTTGACTCCAATAATTCGTTCCGTCATAGTACATAGACATTATAATAGTTTTATTTGCTCCTCCATCAGACCAAGTAGGTTCAGTTCCTAACCATATTACCGTGGCTGGCCAAGTGCAATCTCTGCCTCCCGTGGCATCTTGCTTTATTTTCAACAATAAATTGCCAGGCTTTGATGGTGCTGTAAAAGTAAAAGTCTCATTCATTGCCCCATGAGTAAAATGGAACTTATTACTCAGCTTCCAATCAATAGTCGTAGTTCCATCCCCTGTTGCTGTCTGAGCTGTAAATCCAGCTGAATGAGCTCCAAAATCAAATTCTCCACCTGCTTCAGGAGTAGTATCTTCCTTTACACTACTTATTCCTCCTCCACTACCAAAATCAGACCAATTTTCTCCATCTTCTGAAAATTGAAATTTGTTAGTTTTAGAATTAAACTTTATTTTCGGTAACTTTGCAGCTCCATTATCAAATTCAAATACCTTATCTGCTTTTAAACCATCACCTATTCGGAATTTGTTTTTGAAAGTACCAAACAGATTTAATAATCTCATCTCACACCCCCTTATGCATCTGCTAAGTATCCAAACAAATCAAAAGTTACTGTGGCTGCTCCTGTTGAACCGGTGGTAATTTTTACTCCCCAGACATCGCCTGCTTTGTATATCGTTTTCTTTACAGGTACAAGAGGTGTTCCAGATTGCTCCGCTTGAGTTAAAATTCCATAATCTGTGATAGCAGTATAAGAAGTTAATGATATTGTTTGCAACCAATCATCAGCATTTGCTCCCGCACCAAGATCAAAATCCGTCATTCCTGCTAAAGAAGCAGATGGTTCTCTGACTGCAAGACAAAAAGGCACAAAAACCTTATCTGCTGGTACAGTAAAAATTGTCTGTTTATCTGTCTCTTGACAATCAATTTCAACTGAAGCAACAAGCGTCAATGCGTTTTCTCTTAAATCCATTTTAGTCTCCCTCCATCACCATGACATTATTGTTCATGCACATTATTTGGTTATTCAAGCACATTATTCTATCAGGATCAAGCTTATTATTAATATACATTTCAACCTTTTCAAAATTCGTTTGGACTAATCCATTCCATCCAGTTGTACCATATGTTATATCATCTAATACTATGCTATCCATAAGTTCCTCCTTATTATTTCTTATGTTTTCGATTTATATCCGATTTCCATCGCATTGACAGAAGTTTCTGTCCATGCTACATCTCCATTAGGATTTTTCTCCCACAACTTAGAAAAGTCAGCAAACTCAGTAGGCACTTCATGGTCAGCCGAAAAGTAATCCGTCCCTCCACTTCTCACAGCAAGATCAAAATTCAAAGGCGTTGGTGTTCCATCCTTTGACGCCCTTGCTTGCACCTGAAGACACTTTACACTTCCAACATCACCTGCCATATCTCCTGTTGCAAAAGTGTCAATCTGGTCAACCGCATTGACAGAATTATAATCTGCG
>Ga0209121_10001459_pt1 | contig 24830 bp, 19 predicted proteins | sample Cruoilmetagenom3_FD_187292 | JGI IMG/M metagenome (GOLD analysis project Ga0209121, IMG submission 187292) | Oil polluted marine microbial communities from Coal Oil Point, Santa Barbara, California, USA - Sample 3 (SPAdes) (version 2) | ecosystem: Environmental > Aquatic > Marine > Oil seeps ... | reverse complement strand
TCATAGCAGTTTTCTCTTTAGAAAATCAAGCATAAGCTTAAATGTTTTTACTCTTTGAGATTTGTCAGCGCTACCATGTCCTTCTTCACCAAACTCATAATACTCAAAATCTTTATTTTCTTTAAATCCAATTTCAATCAATTTATCTCGAAAAATTCTTGCTTGACTTACAGGGCACCGAGGATCATTTATGCCATGAATAATAAGTAAAGGCCCTTTAAAGTTTCTTATATATGTGATAGGGGATCTTTCTACCCAGAGTTTTTTATTCTTCTCAGGATTACCCATATAGTATCGCAAAAAATATTTAAAGTGGGGCATAGATTCCCCATACATTTTTAATAAATCAGTTATACCTACCCAGGCAACGCCTGCCTTCCAGAGTGAAGGATATTTTACTATCTGACAATAAGTTGCATAGCCTCCGTAAGAACCGCCGGCTATAGCTATTCTATCAGTATATACCCAATCTAAATTTTTAAGATACTTTGCACCCCAGGCTATGTCTTCAGCCTCCTTGCCACCCCAGTCATTAATTAACGTCTCGCTAAAGGTTTTTCCATATCCAGACGAGCCTCTATAATTTGGTTGAAGAACAGCAAATCCTGAACTTGCTAAACATTGTGCATATATATGAAAAGAAAGTATATCTTGAGCCTTGGGACCTCCATGAACAAACACAATACCAGGAACTTTTCCTCCTTTTTTTATACTTTTTGGCTTATAGAGCATAGCTTCTATTTCTCTATCATCCCCTGATTTATATCTTATGCATTCTGCATCCGAGAAATCTTCTGGCTTAATTTGTCCATATTCTGCCTTCTGAAAGATTTCATAACTACCATTTTTTATATTATATAGAAGCATACGATTTCTATGGGTAGGATTTGAATGCACGAGAAAAATCTTATCTTTACCGACAAATTGAGTAAAACTGTAAACACCCTTTGGGAGATTTAAATCCAACCTTTTACCTGTATTTACTTCATATAAAAATGGACGATGCTCAGCATTTATACATTTCATTGTCAGTAAATATTTATCATCAGGGGAGAATTCTCCTGTAAATTCTTCGTATTTACCATCACCAAGCCATTTTATTTCCTTTGTTCTCAAATTTATTATCCCCGGCTGATAAAGACCTGTGAAATCCGAGGTTATTGCGGCTAAATTATGATAAGATGTATCAGAGATAGAATCTTCACTCCCTTCTTTTAGCCCGAGAAATCGCTGAAGTTTAGTCCCATTTGACTTTACTCTATAGATATCAATATTTCTCAAATCTTTACTTTCATTGGTAGTAAAATATATCCATTCACCATCTTTTGTCCATAATCCATTCATCACAGGATTATCAAAATCAGTAAGTTGATTTATTTCTTTACTCTTCCAATCAAATATATAAAGGTTCATCTGCTTCTTACGGGTAGAGAAAAATATCATTTTCTTATTATCGGGTGAGAATTCTCCTGGATAATTCTGGCCTTTTGATTTCGTAATTTCCATAAATTCATCCGTTTCGAGGTCAAATCCATACAGGTCGTGTTGCTCATTGCCTCTCTTATCAATGCCAGTTACAAGATATGCATCATCTCTTGACCATATAATTCCTGCTCCCGGAGAACGAGAGAGTTGGCCATCTGAAATCTTTTTAGCCTTGCCTGTTTCAATATCTTTTACATATAACTCATGTCTACCTGTTTTATCCCAAAAGAATGCAATCCTGGATTTATCCCAGGACACATTGGGAAAATAAAATATAGGTAACCCCATTAGTTCTTCTACATTAATTGTTTCTTTAGACACCTTTTCCTCCCTGTTTTATAAAATAATTGTAATAGTTTAGTGGTTTTGTTCTAAACCTGGTTGACCTGCGTTTATGCGCACCCTAAAGGGTGCGGCTACCTGCTTTGCTGCTCATAATGACAGAACAAAATATAAAGATAGTCAGAAGGCGAATTAACAGTTAGTACTAAACAAATGTTAGACACACATTCTTATTGAGACTATTCAGTTGCTTTTTTTAAGGCGGCCTTTGCCAGGAGCCTTGTAGAATTTAATAGCGGTAAGGGTGAATTTTCCGGGGTTAATAGTAGCGGTATCTCGGTACAACCAAGAACAATAGCATCACAGCCCTGGTTCTTTAATCCGCGGATTACTTCGTTAAAATACACACGGACTTCTGAGGAAAAGTAGCCATAAACCAGTTCATCAAAAATAATCTCATTAATACGCTTTCGGTCTTTCATTTCAGGAATTTTGTGCTCAATACCAATGGCATCAAGTTTAATAGGGTAAACCGGGCCCTCCATCAAAAAACGTGTGCCCAGGATTCCAAGGCATTTATAGTTTTGATGTTTTGCCTCAGTAGCCACTTCTTCAGCAATATGAAGCCAGGGAATTGGTGATTTTTTAATGACAAAGTCAAACGCCTGATGAATTGTATTATCAGGACATATAGCGAAGTCTGCTCCTGCTTTTGCTACTTTATTTACTGAAGATAGCATTAAATTAGCTACACCTTGCCAATCACCTACTTCTATATATCGCATATATTCGCTAAGGGGAAAGGTATGCATAGTAATCTCAGGATGAGCATGCCTTCCCATTAAATTTGTTCCTTCTTTGCAAATTATCCGATAGCAAAGAGCTGCCCCCTCTGCACTACAGGCAACTATTCCAATGTGTTTAGCCATACTTTTCTCTCCTCTGTATTTGTATAGTATAGTAGAGAAAACCAGAAGTCAAATAAATGAACGCAGGCTAAAGCCTGCGACTACCAATGATGAGGATAAACCTGGACGTTACCTTGTTGGGGATAAACCCCAACGCTACAGTAGCGCGGGGGCTTGTCCCCCCGCATACTAAGAACCAAGAACTAAGAACCAATTTCCTTGACTTTGATTAGAGAAGTGATATTATTCAACCGATATGATGAAGTACGAATTTATTAATCATACTGCTGATTTAGGGATTAAAGTAAGAGGAAAGACATTAAAAGAGCTATTTGAAAATGCTGCCTGGAGTATGTTTGACATTATAACAAATTTAGATAAAGTGAAAACAAGAAAGTTATTTAAAATCAAGATTAAAGCAAATGATAGAGAAGACTTATTGATTAACTGGCTAAGAGACCTTCTTTATAGATTCAATGGCGAGAATTACCTTTTGAAAGAGTTTAAAGTAGAAAATATTGGGGAATCTTCACTTGAGGGGAAAGTAAAGGGAGAAAAATTGAACTTATCTTATCATATTTTAAAAAGAGAAATAAAGGCGGTAACCTACAATAACCCTGAAGTTAAGAAGAAAGATAAATATTGGGAAGCTCAGATAATTTTTGACATATAGAAGGAAAAATTATGGAGGAAGAGTATAAATTTAAAAAGGTTGATGATTATCGCTGGGAAATACCAAAAGTAGAAGGGATGAGAGTGCCTGGCCTTCTCTATGCTGATGAGAAGATGCTTAAAGTTATCCAAAAAGACCGCACTCCTATCCAGGTTAAGAATGTAGCTTATCTTCCCGGGATTGTAAAATACTCTCTGGCTATGCCTGATATGCACTGGGGATACGGTTTTTGTATAGGAGGAGTAGCGGCCACTGATCCTGAAAAAGAAGGAGTTATTTCTCCCGGGGGTATTGGCTATGATATTAATTGTCTTTCTGGAGAAAGTTCTATTCTCTCTTCTTTTGGTTACACTTTAAAGATAAAAGACTTTGAAAATATCTGGAAAGAGAAAAAAATAAATTGTTTTGACTTTCAGGAAGATGCTTTAACATCTACTTTCATCATTAGATTCTTAAAAAGATTTCCCGAAAATAAAGTTTATAAACTTACTACAGAGACAGGTAAAACTATTATAGCTACTGAGGATCATCCATTTTATACTGAAGATGGAATGATTCCCTTGAAAGGATTAAAAGAAAGAGAAAAAATAGCTATTTATCCCTTTAAAGGAGTCCCTTACGAAGAGCCCTCTGAGGAAATTATTATTGACGAAGAAAAAATTCGGAATTTACTTTCCGAAACAAAAAAAAATTTAACCTTTAAGCAAATAGAACAGATTATTTTCCATTTAAAAAAGAGAAGACTTCTTCCTCTAAAATATAATTCTCCTTCCCTGCCTTATTTACTGAAAATAATGGGGTATATCTGGGAGAACGAAAATATCTTCTTTGAAGAAAAGAAAACAATAAAATTTTATGGTAAACCTGAGAACTTGAAAGAAATAAGAAGAGATATTTTTTACATTGGATATATTTCTTCCCGAATTTTTTACCAGAAAGACAACCCAGAGAAGGAATCTTTCTGTAAAGTGACTTCTAATGGTTTTATCATTCTTTTAAATAGCCTGGGAGTTCCCCTTGAAGAAAAAAAAACTAAATCACTTCCTGAATGGCTTCTTAATGCCCCTCTCTGGCAAAAAAGGCTCTTTTTATCCGCCCTTTTTGGAGCAAAATTATCTCTTCCCAAAGTTTATCCTTATTGCCCGGTAATTTCTTTAAATAAGAAAAAAGAATTCGCAGAAAACGGAACAAGATTTTTAAAAGATATCTCTTTCTTATTAAGTGAATTTGGAGTAAGAACTCAGAAGATTAGTCGGGTATTCGATCCTCTGAGTAAAAAAAGAGAGAAACCATCCTACTGGTTGTCTTTAATTCTCTCTGGAGAGCCCGAGGACCTTATTAATCTTTACGAAAAAATTGGCTTTGAATACAATCGTAAAGAGCGCTTTTTATCTAATATAGTAGTACATTTCTTATCTTTAAAAAAACTCGCCGATAATCTTTCTTATATCCACTTTCATCCCCGGGAAAGTTCCCTTTATTGGGGAGAAGAAAGAGAACCCCTTCATTTTAACAAATTCTTAAAAGAAGTTACGGCAGGGTTAGGGTATTCTGGAATGGTCTGGGAGAGAATAATCTCTAAAAAAGAAATAAACTTTCCTCGTTATGTCTACGACTTTACAGTTAAACATCCTCATCATAACTTTGTTGCCAATCATTTTGTGGTCTCTAATTGTGGAGTAAGACTTATGAGAACTAACCTCCATTTTAAAGATATAAAAGATAAACTTCCCTCCCTTCTTAAAGCTTTATTTATAAGAATTCCCTGTGGAGTAGGTTCCACTTCCTCTCTAAAACTTCCTCCATTAGAATTAAAAAGAGTTCTTAAAGAAGGGGCAAAATGGGCTATAGAAAAAGGATATGGACTGAAAGAAGATTTGGAAAGGACAGAAGAGTATGGAAGAATGGAGGGTGCAAATCCAGAAAAGGTAAGTGAAAAAGCCTTAAAAAGGGGATACAACCAATTAGGAACTCTTGGCTCAGGTAATCATTTTCTGGAAATAGATATAGTGGAAAATGTTTATTTACCCAATGTAGCAGAAATATTTGGTCTAAAGAAAGGGGAAATTGCCGTAACTATTCATTCGGGCTCTCGGGGTCTTGGTTATCAAATCTGCGATGATTATTTATCAAAAATGCGCAGTACTGTCGGTAAATACAACATTTCACTTCCTGATAGACAACTCTCTTGCGCTCCCCTTTCTTCTCCTGAAGGAAAAGACTACTTTGCAGCTATGGCTTGCGCGGCTAATTATGCCTGGACTAATCGGCAGATGATGATGCATTGGGCAAGAGAAACTTTTACCAGGGTATTAAAAATTTCTCCTCAAGAGATGGGAATGAAATTAGTTTATGATGTTTGCCACAATATTGGAAAATTTGAAGATCACACAGTAAATGGAAAAAAGAAAAAACTATTTGTTCACAGAAAAGGAGCTACACGTGCCTTTCCTCCTCTTCATCCTCTCTTGCCAGAGATTTATCGCTCTGTTGGTCAACCAGTATTGATTCCCGGAGATATGGGGACAAGCTCTTATGTAATGGTGGGAACAGATTTAGCTATGAAAGAGAGCTGGGGAAGCACTTGCCATGGTGCTGGGAGAGTAATGAGTCGCTCTCGGGCAAAAAAAATTACCCGAGGAAGAAATTTAGAAGAAGAACTAAAAGATAAAGGAATTCTTGTTCTCGCCAAAGGTAGAGGCACCATAGCTGAGGAGATGCCCGAAGCTTATAAAGATGTAGAGCAGGTAGTAAGAATAGTAGAAAAAGCAGGATTATCTAAAAAAGTAGCAAAACTACGCCCCTTAGGAGTAATTAAGGGATAAAGAACCAGAGCATATTTATCCCTGTTACTAAATTCTTTCAGGTCAAGTTCACGTTTATCATTCTCTATACTTTACTCTTTTTCAAAAACAAGAATTCGATCCTGAAAAATCGGGAAGATAGGTGCGGTCCATTCTCCATTTTCATTTGGCTTTACAATGCCCAAAGAGTATTCTTTTCCATTTCTCGGATCATAATAAAATGCCTGGTAAGTTACCTCTGGTTCTAATTCCTTGATAATTGGGGTTCCAACTTGCACGGGAATAAATATAATGCGTAACTTCCCTGGTATACCAGCTGCATAGCAAGCAAGATAGTTTTTGGAATTCCAGTGAGGTTTCACCCATTCTGGATGTGGTTCCAATCGCCACCAGGGATATCGTTCCAGCAATCTTTTTGCAATTCCCATTTGAGTAGAACCGGCTAATAGATAAGCATCTTCCCAGGCCATATCACCCCAAGAATGACCATGAGGCGAAGGGCCGAAGGGCTTCTGATGAGTATTTACCTGCCAGATCCCGTTAGCACCGTAAGTATGACCACAAGCTCCTGACAAAATACTTGACCAGAACATAAAACGCTGGATATTTTCCCAGGAAGCCCCCATGATACCCTCATAACAGACCTCACCTACTAATACCGGCAGCCGTGGCTTCCGATTAACTGATTCAACAACTCTATTTACATGATTAGGAATAGCGTCCCGATCGCCGTGACCTGTCTGAAGCATATCAAAATCAATTAAGGATATATCTTCCACCTGGTTATGGCTACAATCCGTGGGATGGATAGTTACCGGGTGGTGGTAAGGGTCTGTCTGGCGGACATAGCGAGCAATTTCAGTCCAACCTTTCTTTTGAATATTAATATCTTTTTCTTTATTAGTGGAAAGATAGTAAGGCATTATGCCTTCCCCGGCTAAACACCAGACAACTGGATAGGCACCATAGCGGGCAATGAGGTATCGCCAATGCTTTTTCATTTTTTCTATTCCCATCCAGGGTAAAAAGTAACCCCAGCAGCCCACAATACAGGGGAGAAGACCAGCGTGAACAAGATATTCAATTCTTAAATCCGCCATATCAAAATAAGCAGGATTTATTCGAGTATAACTCTTTTCCCAGGGAAAACCAGCTTCATTAGCACCACGCTCATCAAAAGCTGGCATATCCGGGTAGAGACCAGCAATAAGTTGAATAACTGTAAAACCTTTGCTAACTCTATCCTGAGTTAGAATTTGAAAATCTTCCGGCCAGGTGAGTCTTTTACATAGCCCCATCCACCAGGTATCAGCTAACCAGAAGAAGGGAGTTCCGTCAATATGCTCTAGATAGCGACGATTCTTACTTATTCTTAAGGGACCATGAGCCAGGAGTAAATTTTTGCCCTGATAAGAGGAGACTTTGACTTTACCTTTCTGATTATGAAGTGATAGATTCTCTTTATCTGAACAGATGGTGGTATAAGAGTATCTTCCAATGGTAGGCGTGGAGAATCTCACTTTCCATAAATTCTCGCCAGCCCAAAATGCTGGTACAACTCTTTTTAATCCATTCGGCCCCTCAAAGATTACATCAAGTTCTACTTCATTAAATGGATCTTTGTAAGACTTTCCTGAATGCAAAGAAAATTCCAAAACACAATTCTGAACTGCAGAGTACATAAAATCCTCCTTTAATTTTACCTCAAATCTTCTTGTAGATTTTATTTTTTTATACCAAAGATTTCTTTGATTAAATCAAGGTAGTAATCCCCCATTGTCCAAATTCTCCATCAAAACCAAAGAAATCATTTACACTTACAGTAGTGGGTAGGCCCTCTTTATACCAGCGTTTAAGCGTCTCCCCCCAGAATGCAAGCTCTATGAAAGGAGGACGATCTACTTTCTCAAACCGCATAGTTTTTAGAAATCTTTCTCTATCATTCAAAGTTATCTCCTTGTCTAAAACATAAAATACAGGTGTTTTGTCCCGTTTCAGGGATTCACTCTATTTTTTAAGATGTATCCAGGCCAATATATTGGCATTTGTTTACAGTACTCCGCGTAGTAGAGCAGATGCAGAAAGCCAATCCCGGTTGGAGGTTATCTCCTCCATTTTCTTTTTATCTATTCTCTCGATGATATGGTAAGCTTTCTTTATCCACTCAATGCTTTCTTCTACAGCTCGAAGTCCATCTTCTCTATAAGGAAAGATATCCAGGGTATGCCATCCATTGTACTCAACTTTATTTAGCCAATAGATAACCTCTAAAAGATGAAGAAAATGAACTGATCCTACAGTCATATCATCGTCCCAGGAGCCATAGTTGTCGTTAAAGTGGAGATAAAGGAGCTTATCTTCCCTGCTTAGGAGAGCTACTGATTCTGCAGGATTCTCTCCGGCGGCTAAAGCATGACCTATATCTAAAAGTACACCCACATTTTCTCTGTTTACCTCTTTTATAAGTTGAAGGGTCTTACCTACTGTACTTATAAAAATATACCTTCTTGGCTCTTTGATTTTGTACTCTATACAAATCTTAATCTCTGGTCTATACTCTGCACACTCTTGTATTCCTTTCACCAGCCTTTCCCATACCTGGATGTAGTTTGTTTGAAATAAATAATCGTAGCCGTCCTGGCCAAGCCATACATCAATGGTATCGCAATTCATTTCCACAGCCCAATCCATTGCTTTCCTAATTTCACCGAGAGCTTGCCTCCTTATCTTCTCCTCATAGGAAGTAATGCTGCCCTTGCCCCACCTTGCCGTAGCCCAAAGATCAGGTGTAATCATAGATACTCGCAGTCTCATATCTTCGACTACTTTTTTCACTGCAAAAATATTTTTATCTGTAATATGCCAGGTACCCACGAGTTCTATCCCGGAAAGATCATCTACTTTACCAGCCTCCTTTATCATACCAAATATATCTCTTTCCGTACGAGAGTAACCTGAACGAACAAATCTATCTGCACAAGAGGTAAAAGGGGGTAGACAAGATCCAAATTTGATTTGCTTGCTCATTTTTTTCTCCTCAATTTATTTAAGTTATTAACCCCGGATTAGGCAAAGCCACCTATCACAGAGCTCCTTAAACACAGAAGTTTCATTAAGGTGCAATGAGGTCCGCTTAGGAAACTATTTTTTAATGTAACTAATAGATTATAAGGTAGACCCCCTAATCCAGATTTATAGTTCAGAGTTTATTTCTCTAAGAGAAGGGTAGAGTTTTTTGTATGTCCTGTATTTTTTCTCGTATTTCTTCTTTTTCTCTTCTTGCGGAGAAAATATTTTTTGGTATTTTATCAGTTTCCCAATAGCTTCCTCAAAAGATGAGTATACTCCTGTAGCTTTCCCAGCCAGAATAGCAGCTCCTACACATCCGGCATCGGGAATCTCCAGGCTAATAAATCTCTTGCCTGTTATGTCTGCCTTTATCTGAAGCCATTTCTCCGATTTTGCCCCTCCTCCAATAGCGTGGAGTACATCCACCTTTATGCCGCTTTTTTCCAGAAACTCAAGGTTAATTCGAAGTTCATATCCCACACTATCCAGAATCGCTTTAATAATGTCTTTACTTTTTGTCTCCAGAGTAAGACCCACCAGGGCGCCCTTAGAGGAAGGGTCAAGCCAGGGAGTTCCACTCCCCATAAAATGGGGAAGTAGAAGCAGGGAAGAAGGTTTATCTTCGGTCTGCTGTGTGATAACCTCATAGATATCCTTTTTCTCTCTTTCCGCTATCTTTTTTTCTTCATAGGCAAAGTTATCTCTGTACCATTTAAGTAGAGCCCCTGCGGTGTAAAAATAAGCAATGGTTACAAATCTATCCTCAATTACATGAGGATAAGTGGGGTAGTTATAGGTAAGCCTTGATCCCGGAAAACTAAGTTTATTTGAGATACAGGTTACACACTCCACTGTTCCACAGGTATCTGTAGCTGTTCCTTCTTCTATTATCCCTGCTCCCAGGGCACTGACAGGTTGATCGTGTCCTCCCAGAACAGCCACTGTATCCACAGAAAGACCGAGCTGCTTTGCTATCCCAGGATTTATCTTCCCTACAACTTCACCTGAAGGTAAGACTCTGGCAAGAAGAGATTTATCTATTCCACTTTTCTGCAGAATTTCATTGGACCAGGTTTTAGTGTGAATATCAAAGGCCATGGTTCTTGCGGCAAGAGAGTAATCTATAGCAGGGTCAATTCCTAATCTGTAAAGGATAAAGTCCTCATAAAGCAGAAATTTCCAGGTTTTTTCAAAGATATCGGGCTTATGATTTTTAATCCAGAGAAGTTTGCTCATCGTGTAACAGGGATGAGCAGGCATCCCGGTAGTTTGAAATAAATATTCTCTTCCCAGGGTTTCTTCCAGCCAGCGGGTCTCCTCAATAGATCTTTTGTCTACAGAGGTTATACTATTACAAAGGGGCTTTCCGTCTTTTCCCAGAGGAGTAACAGCTTCTCCTAAAGTAGAGAGGCTAAAAGCCTGTACAGGGTCTTCTTTTGTTTTCAGGGCAACCTCTCTTATTACTTCCCTGGTGGCCCTCCAGATTTGCTCAGGATTCATCTCTACCCATCCCGGTTTTGGATAAAGCTCTGGATACTCCCGGTAAGCTCTTGCCAGAACTTTTCCTACAGGAGTAAAAGCCATAGCTTTTACTCCTGTAGTTCCCACATCAAGGCCCATTAAACTCATCTTTTTCTATTCCTTGAAATTCTACTTATTAAAGCTTAAAGGTTTAGGATAGTATTTGGGAGCGGCTCTAAGCCAGTGAACTTCTGGTCTTTTTAGCGTTCCCCACTTTTCAAGAGCTACTCTCAATTCTTTTTTATCTTTTGCTGCCTCCTCCAGGGGGACATCCTCCATGGTAGCTTCAATAGCCTGTTGCCAGGCCCGTGCTCCTGCCTCATACCCCATTGGATGCCCCAGCATACCTCCTCCAGCAGGGATTACAATATCCTGCCCAAACTCTTTAACGAGAAGAGGAACAAGTCCCGGATACATCCCGGCAGCAGGCATAGGCCAAGTTTTTTTAATATGTTTAAGAGGAGCAAGTTTTACCTGGGCGCATCTTATCCCTTCCTCATGGGATACTAAAGGGATACTGGACCAGTAGGTAGGGGTAAGCATGAGATCAGCTCCACAGATACGACAGATTTTAGCCATTACCGGCACGGCTATACTGGGGGTTAAGGCGAGCATATGGGAGGGATGCAGGAGAATAGGCACATTGATATCAGGATCCTCCGCCAGCACTCTTAATATGGATGGGCCTGCAGAGTAAGCAAGAAGAAGACCGTTTGCTCCCAGTTTTACTGCTCGTCTAGCCTTTTCCACTACCTTATCTACTTCATCAGTAATACTAACAAAATAGATAACCTCTTTTCCTGTTTTACTTTTTGCCTTATCTATAGCATCCATTACTGCTGGGAGTCTATCTTCCATCCTGGAGTTATAAACATCGCTGGTCATCTCATCATCCTTTGCCATATCTACTCCCCCCAGAGCTGTTTCGTATACCTGTTGAGCAGTTTGTTTAGGGGTCATCCCCATCTTGGGTTTTATAATATGCAAAGAAAGGGGCCTTCTGGGAATTCCCAACTTTTCTCTTATTCCACTTACGCCGAATTTAGGCCCCTGGAACTCCTTTAAAAGATCTTCGGGAAAATAAACATCTAAAAACCTAAGTTTTTTAGAATAGGCAAAGCAGTTTCCAGATACAGACAGAAGTATCATGGGAATATTTGCCTGCCAGGCATCTATAGGAAAGGCAAGCTGGACCACCGCTCTTTTTACATTATCAGAGGAGGGAATCTGGTAATACCCAACTATCTTCCCGGAGAGACGCTTGACAACTTCATCTGAATGCTCCTTTACTTCCTCCCATGTTCCAGTGGAGCCCTCACAAGCAAGACTTTGAACCAGAGAGAAATGATCTATCGGTTCCTCTCCCGCTGGAACTGGGTCCTCTAAATAATAGGTGCCGATGATGTGTCTTTTTAAATCCACGCCATCTAAGGTTTGATTGAACATTATCGGGTTATAGTAAAGTTTCATAAATGAATCTCCTTTTCATTTGGACTATAGAAAATCAGCCCATTATTTTCTTAACTCCTTCGATGAGATTCTCCTCATCCGGCACATAGTATTTCTCCATTACTGGAGCAAAGGGTACCGGAGTACAGGGAGGACCCACCCTTTTGGGAGATGCATCGAGATAATCAAAAGCTTTCTCGCTAACAAGAGAAGCTATTTCTGCACCCCACCCTGCAAAGAGGTTATCTTCCTGAATTATAATGAGTTTACCTGTTTTTTTCACCGATTGCAGAATAGTCTCTTCATCAAGGGGAACGAGACACCGTGGGTCTATAACCTCAAGTTCTATTCCTTCTTTTTCCAATCTTTTAGCTACAGCAAGTGCTGTGCGCACTGTCCTTAAAAGTCCGACTACAGTTATGTCCTTTCCCTTTCTTTTTACATCTGCCTTCCCTAAGGGGATAAAGTACTCCTCTTCAGGAACATCCATACTCACATCAATAGTCTCTTTTCTTCCTTTAGCTCCGTAGAGGAGCTTGTGTTCAAAAAACATTACCGGATTATCATCTCTAATGGCTGTTTTTAAAAGTCCTTTGGCATCGTAAGGAGTGGAAGGACAGACTACCTTGAGGCCAGGAACATGAGCTAAGAGAGACTCAAGAGATTGAGCGTGCTGGGTTCCTCTACCTGTTGCTCCCACAGGAATACGCACCACCAGGGAGATTTTTATCTTCCCCGCTGAAAGATACCTGAGTTTAGCTGCATTATTAACCAGTTGGTCCATAGCGATAAAGATAAAGTCCCCGTATTGAACATCTGCTATAGGACGCATCCCCATAATGGCAGCTCCTATGGCTGCTCCTGCTATCCCGGCTTCAGATATAGGAGTATCCAGAATTCTTTCATGTCCAAATTCCTCGGATAAACCCTGGGTGACTCCAAAAGCTCCCCCAAATCCTCCCTCTATTCCTATATCCTCTCCTATACAAAAAACTTTATTATCGCGCCTCATCTCCTCTCCGATTGCCTCTCTTATGGCTTCAGCATAGGTTAGTTTTCTCATACTTTACTCCCGGCAAATACATTAGTTAGAGTATCCTCTGGCTCGGGAGAAGGACTTTTTTTAGCATAATCAATAGCATCCTCAATTTCTTCCTTCACCTTTTTTTCTATCTCCTTTGCCTTTTCTGAAGTTAAAATCCCCATCTGGATTAGTTTCTCTCTGGCCTGGAGAATAGGGTCTTTTGCCAGCCAAAAATCTTTCTCTTTTTTAGGTCTGTACCTGCCAGCATCAGAGCGGGAGTGTCCTCCTCGCCGATAAGTTTTATACTCAAGAAGACTCGGCCCTTTCCCCTGCCTTGCCCGCAAGATTGCCTCCTTTGCCGCCTCATATACGGAAAATAGATCATTACCATCAGCTACTTTGCCTGGAATTCCATAAGAGGAGGATCTTTCTGCGATATCCTTTATCTTCATAACTTTGTTTACACGGGTGGAGGCTCCATAAACATTATTCTCACATACATAAACTATGGGAAGGTTCCATATAGCCCCCATGTTAACTGCCTCGTGGAAAGCACCGCTGTTGGAGGCTCCATCTCCGAAGAAAGATATTACTACCCTGTCAAGTCGCATCATTTTACAGGCAAGAGCAAGTCCTGTAGCTACAGGGATACCTCCTCCCACAATGGCTATTGCTGGAATCATACCTGCATCTATATCTCCTATGTGCATGGATCCTCCTTTTGCCTCACAACAACCAGTCTTTCTGGCAAAAAGCTCAGCCATCAAAGACTTAAGAGAAACTCCCTTTGCTATAGCATGACCATGAGGGCGATGAGTGCTGGTGATTAAATCATCCTTTCTTAAGTTAGCACAGACACCTGCCGCTACCGCCTCCTGCCCCTGGGAAAGGTGAATGGTTCCTGGCATCTCCCCCTGCAGGAAAAGAAGATATACTGTGTCCTCAAACTGTCTTATCCGCACCATGGTGGTATACATCCCGATTAGTTTATCCTGAGATATTTTTCTGTAATTCATGAAAACCTCTCTCCTCCTGTATATTGTAAAGAAAAATTGAAACTTTGCCAAGTTTGTGGCAAAAATTTAGTGGAAATACTTGTTAATTCAGTAGTTGCTTGATTTTTTATGTTCTGATAGATTTTTCCTTTTCAAAAAACCTTCGGGTTATTTTTATTTCCACAATATTTAACTAATACGTAACCACCAAAATAAGACTTTGAGAACATCCAAAATTAGCTTTTCAATTAGTAATCATTACTCTGTCCATTTTGACTATCTTAGTACTGGCCGTACTTATGAAACGCATTAAGCATTGCAATCACGTTTTCGTGTGGAATATAGTTTACAATACTGTGACTGGAACCGCAGATATAGCCCCCACCGGGCTTCAGGATCTCCATATGCTCACGCACATCGCGTTCAACATCTTTAGGGGTACCCTTAACAAGAGGATATTCAATGTCAATGTTGCCACTCAGCGCAATCTGAGTTGCATATCTTTTCTTGTAATCCCGATAATTGATACTATACGGATCCATAGGGTTAAGACAAGTGATCCCAATGTCAATTAGATCATCCATAATCTCATCAAGCTTTCCGTCGCTGTGAAACAATATTGGCAATCCGGCATTGACAATAGGTTCAAATATCCTTTTCACTTTAGGAAGCCACATCGGTTTAAAAATCCCAGGCCGGATAAAAAGACCAGATTTATAACCAATATCGTCAGCGGCGTACATAAAATCTACCCCTTCTTTAATTGCTGCCTTAACAAAATTTACCCAATATTCAGTGCTGATCTCTAAAATCTCCTCCACAAAGTCCCTGTCGTCGTAGATAAGCAGGAAAAAATCATGCATTTTAAAAAGAAATTCGTAAACAGTTTGAAAAAAGGAGCCGAACAAAGTTGTAACTCCTATCTTTGTTCCCTTGACAGCTTCTTTGTATTCTCGAATGTATCTCATTTTGTTCTCGATGTCAGCCTCGCTGGGCATGACCAGCTTTCTAAAATCTGCCCTTGTCTTAATACTTCGATCCCCTACTCTAACCAGTTTCCCATTCCTCCATTTCTTAAAAGGTGTCCAGATCGCTTCCACAATGATTGCATCCTGACCTATCAACTTGCAAAGTTCGATATAATCACTGGGATACATTGGGCGAGCATTTTCTGACTCTTCAATCCCTTTGGCCGGATCACCTCCAATGGCAAGAGTATTACCTGCTTTTCTACCCAAAAATTTTTCAACATGCTGGTCTTCATATAAGACTTCGAAGTTAGGTACTCTGTCTACTTTCTCACGCCGAAAGGCAGCAATCAACCGGCTGATGTTAGGCTCACCAATAAATGGTTCTAATTTAGTATTACTCATTCGTCCTCTCCTAAAAGTTTTCGTTCAGACATTCTTGCGATTGTGTCAAAATATAATTTTAGAACCGCCAAAGGACTTTAATATCCACTAAAACACGTATACCACTGTCATTGCGAGAAAAAACTTCAGCTGAATTAGCCAGGTTCATAAGTAAAACTATTACTGCTTATTTTTATTTTGGCATCACAAACAGGGAAAGGGATGTCTTGAAACAAGAATTTCCACTCAATGTTTTTCCAATATTCCTGTCCATCATAAAAGGCTACCACATTGCTTATATACTGCCTTAATACCTTAGTCCCAATAACCATTGAGCTATTAATCATCCACAATACGCCCAGATCTGAAGGGTGTTCGGTACATTCTGCAAAATGTTCAGCTGTTTTTATCGCCATTTCTTCAGCCTTTGAAAAAGTATTAAGAGACGTGCGCAGTTCTTCTTTAAAAGAAGTTATGTTCTTATTAAAATGGGTAAAAGCATCAAAATATTTTGAATAACCTTCAGTTAAAAGGGTTAAAGTGTTCAGATGATCAATGTAGCCTTGAGTCTTCCTTATGAGGTACATGAGTTCACGTTTTCCCGATCCCCTAGATTGCTTTAATGCCTCGCAAAAAAGGTTCTTCGCTGTGGATAAAAACTGCAAAGCCTTTCCGAACTTCTCGGCCCGATTCTTACAGTCTTCAACAAATTCCTTGCTAAATGGAGCTTCGAAGAAAGGTGCCTTAGCTGTTTTAAACTTTTTTAGAATAAAGATTTCTTGAGGATAAGTATTAAAAGGCATATTTTTCAAACCACGTCCGCCAAGAAATTCCTCATTTTCTTCAAGCAATAGGAAAGCCTTAATCATTAATTTCGCCGCCTGGGGCCCAAATATTATTTCACTATATTTTTTATAAAATTGTTTTGGAGTCAATTTAACATTCCACATCCCATCAGCTAAATATTTAACATTATGCTCATTTCCTCTAATATGAGTTGTCTGTATTGCTAAACCATCAGTGCCATTTTCTCTAGCAGAGAAACAATATCTATCTTTATCATACAAATTAAGATTAAATTGAAGACCTGCTAGCGATCCATCATCTACTGCTCGAGGAATTATAATGCACCTACGCCCCCGCATTTTCTTGAAGAGATGAAGAGGAGCACCATCCAGTGTCCAGAGTGAACGAGACTCAATATCTATGAATACAATTTCTTTCGGAAGAATCTTATGAAGATGAGTTAAAAGATATGCTTTACATACACAAACTATGCCAAGTTTTATATCGGGATTGATTTCCTTTGCTATTTTTATGGTATGTTTTATAATTTCAACGAATCCGATATCAGCGCGAATATGTGCTTCCTGTAGAGCTTGTGTAGGCCAAAATTTCCCCCAGTATTTTTTCTGCAACTCTAATGCTTCCTGGTATTTACTCCATTCTTTCTTGATAAATTTCTGGCTGTCAGGGTACGGATCCTCATAGAATCCCTCAGGTATTCCAAGGAAAATTCCCTCGGCGTTTGGATAAGAATCCATAATGTTTTGCAATCTATTTCTATTAATTTCATCTACATTTGGATCACTAAAACTAACCAGACCTGACCAGATTGAGTGAGGTCTAGGCATTCGACGGGTATATTTGGAAATATTCATTGAAACAAAGGTAGGCAGGAATGAAATCCAGGTTTTTATTCCCCGTTTTCTAGCTAGATCAATGATAGTACGGATAAAATCTTTTCCAGTATCAAGTGCTTGGGATGAAGAGTTTACTTCCTGGAATTCCAGTGGAGCGACTCTTTTACGGCTAAACTTTTCTTTACCAACAGGGATATCTTTTACCAGGTAAGATCCCCCAAGAGCTCGCCAGGCAATATATCCAGACTCAGGATCTGATATATCTCCGACGACTTTACGTTCTCCGTTATAAGAATAGTCAATAAACGGTTCATGTTCAAAAAAGTATAGGGACAGATAGTTAAGCTTCATCTTAACCATTTGGTCGAACAGATTATAATAATCTGAAATCGACCAAATTGAAGAAGAAGAAGAACAAAATTCGAGCCATAACCCCCTCCGATGGTTTTCAGTATGTCTTAATATATTAAGAAACGGAATTATCAACTGTGGATTTGTCTCTGGTAAGACATCGCGACTTATTAAAAACAGGCAACTCAACTGCTCAAAAAACTCAAACACTCCATACATAACTGCTCTTTCATTCTGGCCGGAAATTATTAGAACATCTCTAGAATTTAAAGATGTTTGTTTGATTATATGATCATCTCCTGCAAGCTGATTTATTACAATTAGTCCTTTTTCCACAGCGTCATTGATAAATTGGCTATTTGAAGTTGTTCCCACGATAATAGCAAGAGAATCTCTATTTCGTGGCAGGACCTTTGAAAAAACTGGTGCTACTCCGCATAATTCTTGGACAAGTTTCATTATTTGTTCTTTTACCCATACTGATATGCTATCCTGAGTATCACTAAAAATCCAAACAGATTTTGAGAGTAAAAATCGTTTTTCTTTTGACATAGTTATCCTCCTTAAATTTCTTACATCTATCGTAAATATTTACTAAGAAGAGGGGCAGGGAGAAATTCCCTTACCCCCTTTCTATCCATTCCTATTTCTTAATAAAACATGTTGCTAAGTGCTGAATGGTGAGATCTCCCGGGTCTAAAGAAGGTTCAGGTATATTTCTAAAATTATTTTTAGCTATACAGAACCTCTCTATCCCAAGGGGACGTAACATACCTATCTGCAAAAGATTCTCCACAGAAATTCTAAATGCTTCCTTTATCAACTCATTTCTTTTCTCCGAAGAAGTCGTTATTATAGCCTCATGGCGATGCTTCATCATTTGCTTTAACTCCGCTGGAGGTTCTTCACCCGATTTTCCATTAGTACTGAACCAAAGGCCCCACATTGGTGCAGTGTAAAAATATTGGTCAAGAGGGAAAACTTGTCCAGTAATCGGAAGCAATCTAGAATATCCCACCGTCACAGCATAAGCTACTATATCATGCTCGCATGCCATCGTCCGCGTGTTCCAAAGTGGGTATGTTATAGGTTTAACCACAACCTGTATTCCCACGTTTTTCCAGTATCCTTTTACCAGTTCCATTGCTTCCACATTTCCAAGAGGGTGAAGTTCTGCAATTATGACAACTCTTAATCGCTTACCATCTGAACGTAGACGATACTCATGGCTTTTATCCCATTTTAGCCCTATCTCATCTAAAAGTTGATTTGCTCGTTTTGGGTCGTATCCCGTATAGAGCTTGGCGATTCGCTCTTCGTATAGTGCTGACGTTTCTGGACCTGGAGCTACTTGACTAGGCGCAGCTGTTCCCTTTGTGATTAACGTACTTACTTCATTTCTATTTATGGCTACTGATAAAGCAATACGGAATCGCTTGTCGCGAAAGAGCTTGCGAAGTACTGGGTCTTTGTGATGATAGTTCAAAAAAATAGTATAATAATTTGAACCTAGACTGAGCATATTGATTACTCTATAATCACCTTTCTTCTGGTATTCCATTAATAGCGTATAGTTTTCTAGACCATGGAGCCTTCTCCATTGAAAATCGATATCGCCAGCAATAGCTTTAAGTATCATGGTTTCAACATCCGATACCATAGTTTGTTGAATATAGTCAATATAGGGAAGTTGATTTCCTTTAGTATCTATCTGCTAGTAATATGGATTTCGTACCCATCTTTGTATAGGAGCATCTACTCCATTAAGAGGATACCAGGCCTCTATTGTCGGAAGTTCGGGGTTATCATAACCGCGTAGCCTTATTTCTGAAAAGATCTACCCAAATAGTGAAACTTTCTTTTTTCATCATCTTATTTATTTCATTCATTGAGGTATATTTAGGATGAAACTGTTTTAGACAGTGTTTAGGAGCGTATACAAGAGGAGCTCCCCAACCGGCCAACCTCTCCACAAATACATTGTAACACGTGCTAAAAGAGAATCTAACGGTGTAGTCATCTATCTTTTCCAGTTTACCTAACTCTCCACCAGCCTTTAACCAACCAGGTCTGACCGTAGTAAGTTCATCATTGAGCACTATATCTTCGTACCAGAATACAAAGTCATCCGCAGTAAATGGTGCTCCGTCACTCCACTTCATTCCTTCTCTAAGATAAAAGGTAAAGGTTTTACCATTCTCACTCATTTCCCAATCCTTGGCTAAATTTGTAACAATAAAGACTCTGGTGCGATCCGGGGAATAAAAGTGACGAATCAAGTGTTCCGGGAATAGATAATATGAACCGTAAATATCCGATGATCCTAAATACACTCTACGCCATACTCCTCCATATTGACCAATCTCCTCTACTGGTTTTACCACTAAGGGTTCTTCAGAAATTCTTTCCTCTACTGGTAGAAGCTCTCCAGCAGCAACTTTTGACCTGAGTATAGGACTTTCATTAAACTTCTTTATTTCTACAGAATTTGTTTCACCTGTCTTGAGGTCGAAATAGCTATACTGAGCAGATATAGCTGGCATTACTCTCCATAGACATATTACTCCACTTAAAAATATGATTGTTAATTTTCGTAGAACATAAAATAAAACCCCCTCAAAAGCATCTTTTTCTCTTACTTTTATAGGTTTAAAGGGTATTTCCCATATTTTTTAGTAGTTTCAATCATAGTCACAATATTTTCTCCAGGAATAGCATTATGTAACTCAGTTGTAGAACCTAAGAAAAAACCAGAGCCATGGCCAGCATCTTTTATTGCCTGAATAGCCGTTTCTTCAATCTCTTTTTTTGTTCCGTAAACCATCAACTGGCTGACATCGATACCACCAGCTAAGAACAACTTATCTCCGTATAACTCTTTGACTTTTTTCAAAGACATCCCTGCTGTTACTTCAATAGGATTTAAACCATCAATCCCTGTTGCTATTAAATCAGGAAGAATTTCCATTAAATTTCCGTCTGAATGAAAAAGACATTTAATTCTATGCTCATGATAGGCCTCCACTAATCTTTTCAAGCAAGGGTAGAACTCCTTTTTGAAAAATTTTGGCAAAAATATTACTTTATCCTTAAAAGCAATATCTGAGAAAACTAACGTCACCGGAGAAAGTGTATAGTCTGCGATAGCGTGAACTCTTCGGATTTCTAATAAGTTAAGTGACTCTATCCAAGATGAAACTAATGCAGGCTCTTCTGCGTATAGATAGACAAAAAGCTCTAATCCTAACGGTATATAAGCAAGATCTAACCCCGCTGAACTCTGCGTCAGAAGTATTACTGTATCTCCTACTTTTTCCTGAAGATATAAAAAGTTATTCCTAAACTCTTCAATATATTCATTAGTAGGTTGCCAAGCATTCTTTTTCTTTATATCTTTCTCCACCCAAGCTGATGCTTCTTTTACATTACTAAAAGGCCTTTTTCTGATCCAACCTGTCCAGCGCTTAACTTCATAAATAAATCCATCCTCTTCCATTGTTTCTTCACGAGAAGGCCCTCTAATCGAACGCGTCATATCTAAGGCTTTACCTATAGCTTCACAGGTTATTTCTAATCCGTTATCAATATTCAAACATTTGCCACTATAATATTCAATGGCGGCATCATTTCTTAAAAGGTCATAAATAGGTACTCGGTCAGGTTCTTCAAAATTAAGCACTGCTTCTATTCTTTCTCTTTTAGTCATTAAAATCCTCAAACATTATTTTTTTAAATTACTTTAAATTAAATGTTAAAGAAATGATAAATATTCTTAAGCAAAGACAGATAGTGCATATAATTCTCAAAAGGGACATTATCAGGCACAGAATGATCTATAGCCGGAAAATATCCACCTTGTGAAATACTAAAAGGAACTTTTTTGTACACTTCTTCAATTTCTTTTTTACTGCAAAGTTTTCGTTATCTATATTCCCCACAAGAATGATATTTTTCCCGTATTTCTTTCTTAATTTTACTGCATCCATTCCAGCAGCTACTTCTAAAGGAAAAAAACCATTGACTCCTGCTTTAAGCCATAAAGGAACGATCTCGTTAATATTTCCATCGCTATCCAATCCCTTAACCAACAATACACTAAATGGTGCATATATTAAAGAAAGAATAACTGCCCAATAACTCTCCAAAAAACTATGACTGGGAAAAGTAGACTTCCAAAAGATTACAACTCAAGGGCCTACCAACTTGCAGAGAAAGAGTATCACATACTGATAGCCACCTTCTTTATGGGAATAATTTTAACAGGACCCATTAATCCTGAAGAAGATAAAGGCCTAAAACCAATTTCAGGACATTTCATCTTTAAAGCATAATCAGCGGTACTTCCATATTGGGGTACTAACTCCTCGGGCACAGGAGGAATTCTCTTAAAACCTGCCACACGATTAATCAGCGTATTAGTAATTAAAACTACTAAATGATTAGTCCCTTCTTTAGCAATTTCAGTAATACTCAGCTGATAAGGTCTTATCCATGCAACTCCTATTTTTTTATGGTTTAGCTCTACTTCTGCTACATTACAAACTTTACCTAAATCAAGGATAAGTTCAATGTTGCTTTTAATATAATCAGTCGGTAGATTAAAATCTAATTCGTAACGAGCTGTTCCAGAAAAATATTTAGTCTTTGGATCTTTTGTCCACGAGGTTAAACTGGTAATAGTTTTTGTTATTTTCGGGAAATCTTTTCCCTCAAAAGTTAACCTCCAGCTACCAGAAATAGAATAGGGAGCAGGTAGATCTTTGACTTCTTCAGTTTTGATATAACTATTTCCATCTTTATTTAAGTTGATCATAAAGACGCCATTTTTATTAGTTAAACCTATTATCTGATTTTCGGTAATATTTAGGGCTTTGGTTAAATTGGTCTGGGTAATGTGAGTTTGACTCTTTTCTGTTTTAAAGAGTATAAAAGTAGATTCATAAGCATTTAAATGAATAGGGATACGGATGCCTTGTTTTATAAACTCGTATTGGTAAATTTGAGAGACCTTGCCAGTATAAGGATTCCACTCCTCGGGAAGTTTGTTCTGTACCCGAAATATAACAGGGATATCGCTGGGTTTATCCTGAAGATTAGTAATAAAATAAATGTCTATATCGTTCATTTTACGATGAACAAAGGTTAAGCCTGAACTTTCTTTCATTCCTTCAAGAGCGAAATCAGGAGCTAAATTATCCCTGAGAATCTTTATGAGCTCATCCCGTGATTTTTGCTGCCCTCGAGGGCGCCAGGATGAGATAATAATTTTTCTTAAGTAATAAGTGTGACCCTGTCCATAGTCTTTTCTTCCAGCAGGCCATTCTTGCCTAAAGAGTTCATTAGTGATTCTCTTAACTTGATCGTCTTTTTCCTTATAGTTTTTTAAACCTGTGGAGTTATCTGGTAAGTTATCAAGAGCAATGACAATTCCACCATTCTTAACGTAGTTGCGAATAAATTCTATTGTTTTCAAAGGAATTACCTTAATATTAGGTAAAATAAGAAACTTATATTTCATATTACGGATCCTAATCTTCCCCTCTTGAACTTTAGCATGGTTTAAGAGGATATCATCATTTATCCAGTCAAAGTCATATCCGTTAGCCACCAAGGTTCTACCCAGATCTCTACCTACAGTTTCAAAAGGCAAGTTTCTACTAATTGTCCCTTTTATAACTTTCTCGGCCCAGGCATTGTGGTATGGAGAATAAAGAGCAATATCAGCGGTAGGTTCACCCTTTTGAAGTAAATAAAAAACACGGCTAAGATACTTTGATAAATAGGGATAATATTTCCACCAGATGTTTGGATGACTAATGAGATGGGCAGCACAGAACGAACGGGCAGGAGAAACTTCCTTCTCTGGAGAATAATTGTAGCCGTGATTGTAAAACTGATTAACTCCATCTCGTATATATGCATCGCCAGCAATTTTTAGTTCCTCTAATGTAGAGCGATAACGCTCAAAGTAAAGATAAGTATAAGCTTCAGCAGAGACAATCTTGCGTCCATAAAGGTGAGCTCCCGAGGTTACAGACTTACGCACATTCATCTCTACATAGAAACCAAGGTTGCATATTTCACACTCTGGCCTATGAGTTAGGCCAGCACTCTCAATAATTTCTGTGGTAAAACGGTGATAGGGCTGAATGCGAGCTTCTACATTATGCTCCTTGCACCAGCTAAGAAAAGGTTTAAATAATGCTTCTATGCCTACATGATGTAGAAATTCATTTATATCGTGGCGAATTTTAGGGGTTAACTCGCCTATATCCCACCATATAGCAGAAAGATATCGAGTTAAATCATACCCCTTAAATTGCTTAAAACCCTCTAATAAATCATCACTCCAGTAAATACCATTTGCTAAGGCTACTATCTCAAAGCTATCACAAAAAAGAGAATCAACACTCTTGCCAAATTCATTACCAAAGGTCTTGTAAAATTTTTCTCCTAAGTAATTGCAATATCTTTTTACTGCCGCCCTATTAAAATGATCTAAAGTCCAATTTTCCGGTTTATAATTTTGGCCTGAATTTTGTTGCCCGGTAAATTTAAGATAAAATGCCATAATTCGCCAATTACCTGCCGGAACTTTCCAGTTTAGCTCTTTATTTACTACTTTAGAACTAATGTCCATTAAAGAATTTTCTTCTAAGTTATTATTAAAAACCCTGCCAGCTATTACACTTATTAACTTAGCTCTGGTAGGTACCTTGTCTGTCGCAGCATAACTTATCTTAGTCACCTTATACTCAGGAATAGGTCCACTAAAAACTTTTGGGCCCTCAACATCCACATAAGCAGATACCATACTTTGACTTCGGTCTTCTGGCTTTACCCAAAAACCTCCAAATGGCCAACCTGGTACAAAACTTAAAGCTACTGACATTCCAAGTTTCTTTGCCGTTTGGATAGTGTACTTAACTATTTTTAGCCATTCCTCGGAAAGATAAGGAATATTTCCCTTCTCATACACCTCCCGGATACTGGAAATCTCTACTCCACCTATGCCCTTATCGTGCATCTGTTGCAGTTCCCAAGCAATTTCCTCTTTTGTTACTGCGTTCCCATGCCACCACCAGCGGGTGCGAGGCCAATATTCTATAGGTGGATTAAGAAAACCTTCTTTAAAATTTTCTAATGAAACATTGTTCATTGAAGTTATCCTCGTGTGAAATTTTCTTTTTATTGTTAATTTTCATTTAAGATAATAAATCCTCTATCTATTTCTAAAAATATGGCTAAGACCCGAAAGTAAATTTTTTATTTTA
>Ga0209121_10001457_pt1 | contig 24856 bp, 25 predicted proteins | sample Cruoilmetagenom3_FD_187292 | JGI IMG/M metagenome (GOLD analysis project Ga0209121, IMG submission 187292) | Oil polluted marine microbial communities from Coal Oil Point, Santa Barbara, California, USA - Sample 3 (SPAdes) (version 2) | ecosystem: Environmental > Aquatic > Marine > Oil seeps ... | reverse complement strand
CTCCTCTTCTTCTGAATTTATAGGGTGACCGTGGCCATGTCTCCGAGGATGAGCCTGTGACCCTTTGGGATGTTCTGCTCGTATCCGAGGATCTTGACTCTCCTTCCTATCAGGCTATCGACGATGCGCCTGCCGCAGTCGATATATGCGCCTTCCATGATGATTGAGTTCTCTATCTCCGTGTTACGGATGGTGGTGTGGTTTCCGATGCTGGTGTAGGGACCGATGAACGTGTTGGGACCGATGGTGCAGCCGTCGCCGATGATGGCGGGGCCCCTGATGGTCGTCCGACTGTGAATGACGGTGCCTTGGCCTATTCCTACGTTGTTTGTGATGGTTGCTGTCTCCTCAATGATTCCGTTGTTGTAGGGGGCGAGGTCCTGTAGCACGAGCTGATTAGCCTCCAGCAGGTCCTCGGGCCTGCCCGTGTCCTTCCACCAGCCCTGGACCCTTTGAACGCTTACCTTCGCGCCTTCATCTAGTAGGGTCTGGATGGTGTCCGTGATCTCCAGCTCTCCTCTCCATGAGGGTTTGATCTTCTTGAGGGCGTCGAATACCCTGTCGTTGAAGACGTAGATGCCGATGAGGGCCCAGTTGCTGATGGGTTCCTTGGGCTTTTCGACGAACCTGCTGATGGTTCCGTCCTTGTTGAAGACGACGATGCCGTATCTGCTGGGGTCGTTGACCTCTGCGACGGCTCCAACGAAGTCGCTCTGGGTTTCGTTGAAGGTTTTGATGAGGGGCTTGACGCCCTGTTTCAGGAGGTTGTCCCCGAGGTACATGACGAAGGGCTCGCCTCTGAGGTAGTCCTCCGCGATCTTGACGGCGTGGGCCAGGCCCTTTGGTTCTGGTTGGTCTATGTAGGTGATGCTGACGCCGTGTTTTGAGCCGTCTCCGAGGGTTTCGACCACTCCTTCTTTGATGGGCCCTAGGATGATGGCTATGTCCGAGATTCCGGCGTTTTTCAGGTGTTCCAGGCCGTAGAGGAGCATTGGTTTGTTGGCGATGGGGAGCATGTGCTTGTTGCCCGTGAAGGTCAGCGGTCTGAGCCTTGTTCCGTGTCCTCCGGCGAGGAGAAGTCTCTTCATGGTCCTCACCTTAAGCTGTTACTTCTTCCTTTAATTTATTTAGCGCATCTTGGATTTTTAGGGGTTTGTTTTTCAGGGTTTTTGATGCCTTTTCCACGTTCAGGGAGGTGTTTCGGGGTCTTTTTGCCAGCCACTTCATCTCGGTTGATTTAGCTGGAGATATCAGAGTTTTGTCGAGTTGAAATGTTTCTGCGATGAGTGTGGCAAATTCGTATCTGTTTATTGGCGTGGCTCCGGCGAGGTGGTAGATCCCTGTGAGCCTCCTTTCTATGATCTCAAGGATCATTTCTGCGAGGTTTGTGTTCAGGGTTGGGGATACCAATTGATCTGTGATTATTTTCATAGGCTCCCTATTTTTGAGTTTGTTTAGTATCCAGAGTGCGAAGTTTATTTTTCCTGCTGCTGGTGTAGATCCGTAGATGACGCTTGGTCTTGCGATACACCATTCTATGGCTGATGCCGTGACTATTTTTTCCGCTTCTAGTTTCGTTAGGCCGTAGTGGTTTATGGGCTTTGGCCTGTCTGTCTCCTTGTACATTCCTTCTTCTCCTGAGAATACGTAGTCTGTTGAAACGTAGACTAGGAAGGCGTTGTGACGTTCTGATGACTCCAGTATGTTTTTTGTTCCTTCTATGTTCACTCTCCAAGCTAGCTCCATGTCCTCCTCGCATTGGTCGACGTTGGTCAGGGCGGCCGCGTGGATTACCGCTTCGGGTTTGATCCTCTCGAAGGCTTTGCTTACGGTGTTTTTATTGCAGATGTCTAGCTTTATAGGTGTTCCGTTTATCGCCTCATGTTTGTTGTATCCTGAGTGGGCTTCGTATCCTTTTTGGACGGCGATGCTGGCGATCTTTGAGCCTAGAAGACCGCTTCCGCCGGTGATCAGTAGCCTCATTTCACTTCAGTTTCCATGGTGTTGGGTGTAGAATTTTCTCGTTTATTATCGGTTTCCACCACCTTTCGTTCTCTATGTACCATTCCACCGTTTTTTCGAGGGCGGATTCGAAGCTGTGTCTGGGCTTCCAGCCTAGTTCCTCTCTTATCTTTGATGAGTCGAGGCTGTATCTGATGTCGTGGCCGGGTCGGTCTTCCACGAAGGCCATCAAGTCCTCTGGTTTGTTGAGGGCATCGAGGATCTTCTTGACTACTGTTTTAGTTGGGAGTTCGTTGCCGGATGAGATGTTGTAGGCCTCTCCTGATTTCCCTTTTCTCAGGGTGAGGTCTATTGCCTCGCAGTGGTCTAGGACGTAGATCCAGTCCCTGATGTTCTCTCCTGTTCCGTAGATGGGGATGGGGAGGTTTTTCTGAGCTCTGATGATGGTTTTTGGGATGAGCTTCTCTGGGAACTGGTAGGGGCCAAAGTTGTTGGTGCATCTCGTTATGATGATGTCCATTCTATAGGTTCTGTGGTACGCTTGGCAGAGCATGTCCGCGGCTGCCTTTGAGGCGGAGTATGGGTTTGAGGGCTTGAGCCTGTCCTCTTCACTGAAGGAGCCTTGGACTATGTCTCCGTAGGTCTCGTCTGTCGAAATCTGGATGTGCCTTACTGGTTTGTTTAGTTTTCTTTCCGCTTCTAGTAGGTTGAAGGTTCCTATGATGTTGCTTTGTATGAATGGAGTCGGGTCGGCTATGCTCCTGTCGACGTGTGTTTCGGCTGCAAAGTTGATTACAACATCACAATCATTTAGGCAATTATCAACTGTTTCTGGATTTAATATATCTCCTTTTATGAAGTTGTATCTGTGTTCGCCTTTCAGATCTTTTAAATTGTCTAAGTTAGCACCTATCCCTATTTTATCTATGTTGATTATCTCATAATCTGGATGATTTGTGAGTATATTTTTTATGAAGTTGCTTCCTATGAATCCTAATCCACCGGTCACTAATAATCTCATAGATAAATCACGCCTATTCCCGCCCAATTTTGTTTTATATCTTCAATAATTTCAGAATATTCATAATCATATTTAATTTCATTCCAAAATTTATTTACCTTGCATCCAGTCTCAGGGGGGTGCTCAACGATATCGTGAAGAGCTATTATTCCTCCTTCTTTGACTAAACTTGAATACATATTGAAATCTCTCTTGACGCCTTCATAGGTGTGATCTCCATCGATAAATAGAAAATCAATCATTCTATGATCACTAGCTGTCTTAACGAGTTCAAGTGTTTTCGGATTATGGGAATCGGCTCTCAGCAATTTGATCTTCTGCCCACCTTTCGCAAAGGATTGGTATAGAGGTATTTTCCATTCGGGATAACCTCCTCCAAAAGACCCCCCTGGAAGGTCTACACTTAGTATGTTGGCTTCGGGATCGGCTATGCTAATAAAAAGAAAAAGTGTCCCCCCCCCCAGCTGTTCCAATTTCAAGGATTAATTTAGGTTTTAAATCTTTAACAATTTCCAGAAGTTTAGTGATCTCACATTTAACTTGCGCAGGTTTAATAGAAAAAGTAAAAAATTGGAAAGAGAAGGCGAAGTCGATAGCATCATAAATATTGAAAATTTTCTCGGTTTCTCTCTTCATTTTTTGAAGAATAGTTGGAGTCAGCCACTCCATCATTATAGGATATATAAATTTAAACGGGGTCCTTAGAAATGCTGGTGTAATCTTATAAAAAACATTAAACAATTTCAAAGTTACATTCATCTGGCCCTATTTATGGAGGGGATAGTTCCAGTCCCATGGTTTACCTGTTCTTGGGTCGTCTGTTCTGCCGTTGATGGATCTGGGTATGATTGTGGGGTCGTTCCAGGGTCTCCTCTCTTCGTCGGGGTCTTTGTAGTCGTAGAGTCTGTTTGTGCCGTATAGGAGCCTGATCGGTTCTGTGCCTATGGCCTTGTATCCGTGCCAGAGGATTCCCGGTATCCTCGCCACTCTGAGCCTCTCGCTGCTGATGACTATCTCGTCGAGTTCCCCGTATGTCTCTGAGCCCCCCCTGTCGTCGTAGGCGCAGACCTTGATGGAGCCTTCGACGCAGATGAAGTAGTCGACCTGGCCTCGGAGGTGTCGGTGCCAAGCCCTCACGATGTCGGGGTAGCTGTAGGAGAGGTTGAACTGAACGATGTGGTCTTCTCCGAGGAGTTTGCTCCAGTCCTCTCTCAGGATTTCGGTGAAGAATCCCCTCTCGTCAACATGCTTTAACAGATCTTTTATGTGAATACCCTCGATCATTTTCATCACCATATCATATAATTTATATTATTTCAGCATTTAATAATTTCTGATGTTCGCTCGCTCGCACGATTTGTGTCAGCAATCTCTACCGTCTCATCTTCATTAGTACTCGCGTGTGCTATGACGTAGAAGCCAACGAGGGCACAGTTGCTCGGGGGCTCCCTAGGCTTCTCCACAAGCCTTACGAGGCTTCCTTCCTCGTCGAACTGGGCTACGCCGAAGCGACGGGGGTCCTCCACCTCCTTTAGGAGGATCATGGCGTCGTATTCCTCTGAGAGAAATCTCTCGAAGTATCGCTTTATGCCGTTTTCGAGCATGTTGTCGCCTAGATAGACGATGATCTTGTCGTCGCCTACGAAGTCTCTGGAGAGGCCAACGGCGTGGGCGATTCCTTTTGGTTCTCCTTGATGTATGTATGTTATCTTTGCGTTGAATCTGCTTCCGTCTCCGTAGTGTTCTTTTCCTTTCTCTGGATACGTATTGTCTAAGATTATGGCTACTTCTTTTATATCTGATTCTAGCATGTCCTCTATTACATATTGGGATATAGGCTTATTCGCTATTGGTATAAGCTGCTTAGGACCAGTATGGGTTAATGGGCGGAGGCGGGTGCCATGACCCCCGTGAAGTATGATGCCTTTCATGAAAATCACACTCTATAGAGGATTTCGAAAAACCTCTGAGCGAGCTTTCTATCTTCTTCAATTCTTCCCATCCGGATAAGAAATGATGGAGAAACGAGATAACAAGTTCGAAAAGTAGATTAGACCTTAGTCGTTATTATTTCTCGTTCAAGAATTTTGCTAAAACATCCAAGACCATTCAGAAATCTCGCCCAGAAATGTATAAATCATGATAAAAGGCTCTTAGAACTAGAATAGAATTCCGGAAATACTAATTACGACTAAGGTCTATTATATGAATTGGAAATTGCTAGAAATGGCTCTTTTCCGAAATTGGGGGTGCTATTCATTCATGGTAATGCCGTGAACAGAGCAAGTGATGAGAAATTGAAGTTTTTCGAAGTTCTCTATATTTTGTATAGAATTTCTTAAGTTTTTAGTGAACTCGGAACAGTAAAGAGCCATCTTGTTCATTAGGTTCAGCTCTCATATTTTCTAACAAATCGTAAAAATTAATGCAGATTTATCGTAGTTGTTTGCAAACTTGTGGAATGATCAATGAAGTATCTGCTTTGATAATTCTTGATTTGTGCGCCTATATATTCCCATTGCAGCAAGTAGAAAGTAGCTGTAAGTTTTAGAATCAGAGAGTGGAAATGCAACGAAGAGTATCCGGTCATCTCAGGTCATGGTATACTAGGGAAGAGATGGGGGTTCAAGGTTTAGACTGAATATCCTTAAATAGAACAAACTCGTATGAAGGTGCCTGATTTTTGCGCGTACTTTTCATAATGAATCAACTCTATCGCATAATGTGTTTTCCGTGCGCTCGGCGTCTCCTCCACGTACCCCCATAGAACATTCATACATGAATAGTTAAATGCATCGACCCAGCTCTCTTCGCGTAACCCATGACAACTGGCAACAAAAAGGTACTCTTTCATATATACTCAGCTATCTTCCAATCCTTTTTTTGATTTGTCTTTTTGTTTTTTTTAGTAATCTATCCCATATGTTTTGAATCAGAACCCAAATCGTCTTCTTTCTCAAAAACTGAGATTTTGGAGGCAAAAATTTCGGACATAATTTCTTTAATACGGATTCCTTTTCATTGCGTTTGATAGGGACTCCGTAATGTTTCCCTGTATTAATTTCGATCTTTCTATTACTATATCCCAAGAACAATAAACAAGTCAAAATATATCTTGGAGAAATCTTTAATAGTCTTTTAATATTTTTCTCTTTGTTACTAAGCTGTTTAGGTTCAACAGATTGCCAGCATGTTTTTAATCCTAAAGCTTCAGCCATTAACATCATATTCATCATTGCCGCAGAAGTGTCTTGCCAAATGAATCTTGACCAAGGATGAGGTCTCGACCAAGGATGAGGTTTCCTGAAATTGAAACCAAGAGGATGCTGTTTGCGTACATCAAAGAGAACTGTGATAATCGCACTAGGATGATTATTTTTGAACCACAATGCGGAATTCTTACAAATCTCCGCTATTAACATTTTATCTCGAACAACATAAAATCGTGTTGCTTGATAATTACAGGCAGTTGGTGCATAAATTCCTGCTGTTAGGATTTTCTTTATTTTTTCTTCTTCAACTGGTCTATCTAACCATTTTCGAATACTTCTTCTTGCTTTAATAAGTTCCAGTAAATCATTTGGATTTATAGGCATTTCAATATTTCACCATACGTATTTTGAACATATTCAAGATTTTTTCTTTGAGAGTTGTAAAGTATGGTGTTAGGTCTGTTTCTTGATATGACTTAGAAAGAATCTCTCTTATGGCCTTAGGAATTTCTTCTATATTATTTACACATTTTACAGAACGAAAGAGAAGTTTCTTATAACCCGAAAGTTTGTGAGGAATTTTCTCATAGATCGTAGTGATGTTTGAAGTCATATATCCTCATTACATGCTTCATAATAGGCTTTAAAACTTTGGAACGGACAGCTCTTTTTATCGTATTTGAGCAATTCCACGGCAAGTGTCACATTAAGCTGGGCACGCTCTTTTAGCTTTTTTATTTGAACAGGTAAAACTGATTTTATCTGATCTCGTTTAGCCCATATTTCATCTACCTTTTGAACCAAATCTTCAAAGCTAAGTTCCTTGATATCAAGAGTAAATTCCTCTAATTCAAGTGCACGCATAAATCCTCTAGCCTTATGTTCATAAACAATTGTAACACAAGGAACATTCATTGCGGACCCTAATACCGCAGAGTGGTAGCGTGTTGCTATAAGGAAGTCCATCTCCCCCAAAATGCCATGGAGCTCATCGGCAAGGTAATCCTCAGATATGACATAGGGTTTGTCTTTGAAGCGCATCAAACTAATAATTTCCTTTATCAATGGAATATCTGAAAATAATCCGTACCATTGAGGTATGAAAAGCACTTTGGCGTTTAGCTCACTTATTACGTAATCCGCAATCTGAGCCATGATTTTCTTGTATCTTGTGTAGTCAATGTATTTACGTACCCCAGGATTCACTGTAATTCCTACAAGTGGATATTTCCGCTTTTGGCCTATTTCCTCAGGTATTAATTTTTCCACTACTTCTACGGATACAGGATTTTGTAAAAGACCACAATCAGCTGTAACACGTATTAGAGGGTGAGATAATTTTAGTTTTGCGAGCATGTCCCTTGAAACTTCTTCTCTGAGGGTGATTACATCCACTTTATTCAGAGTATATTTGCAAATCCATTTAGTCTTATGAAAAGGCCCCATCGAGGGAGCACATATCATTACTGGCTTCCTGAGTATCTTAGCCAATAATACCTGCACCACCTGTGTAGGAACTCCATATAGATAAAGATCGCCGAAATATGGTCCAGCAGGACTGAATAAAACGATGTCCGCTTCTGCGATTTTCCTCAATATTTCTCGTGTTTCATTGCTAATGAGTAAACTGGTCTCCATACCATGTCGCCGCAACACCGCCCACAACAGAAGCTGTGACAGATTACAGAGTTCCATTATACCTTGCCCAATAAGTATTGGGATATTCAGAAAAATGTTCAGTTTTCGAAGCGATGACAACTTTAAAACAAGTTTAAATGAAAAGATGGGGGGAAGCCACCCCAAAACCGTCATTTGCTCTTTTCTAAAAACTTCAGCGGTATTTTTCGGGGTTGATGCTAAAACAGTGAAATGGATATCAGGTATAACCTCCTTGAGTGAAGTTATAAGGCCTCTAAGAGCCGCTTCATCGCCTCTATTGTTGGAGTGATGAGTTGCTATCAGGATATGTGTCAATGATGTTCCCCCCTCAGAGAGCTATCCTTTTTATGCAATAAAAGATTTGGGTTGATGTACCTTTTAATTATACTAGCTACAACAAGTGAAAACAATAATAACAGGTGATATGGAGAAGTCAACACTTTAGACCAAGGAATTGAGATGCTTGCTGTTTTTTCAGCCATCTTTATGACGGTTCCATCAAATTGATATGACGAAAACATCACAATTGTCGGAGTCGTGTATGACGTATTAAATTTAATGGTGCCTTGAATTAGGGCCTTTTTCCTTGAAATGCCAGCAAGCGGAACCGCGGGACGTACCCGAACATCAAGTGAGTCGAAAACGATTTTTCCAGATGCTTCAACTGATGGAGACAATACAATAATAGAAATGTCTGATGCGTTAAAATAGGTCGATATCGATCTTTCAAAGATATCTGTACCACCACTAGATGTTTTAATCAGCATCAGTGAAGATCCGTCAGCGACAATTTCACCTTTCACAGATTGAGCTTCAATAAGTAGATGTGAACTGTGTGCTGAAGGAAAAATTGAAACTGATGCATTATAAAGGTTTATCCTGCCTGGACCATATACCGTGATTTCTGAGATGGTCTCTGGATTATAGGGCAGGGCAATTGAATTTAGGTTTCCTTTGAAACTGATGAAGTCGCTTATAAGATTCAAACTTCCAATAATATGTGTTTCTCCAGAAGTAAGATTGTAGGATGGAAAGTATTTGACTATGTGAGCATCAGATCTCGGCGATTGACCAGTAATAGCGTGAACAAAATCAACGTTTGATTGCAACAATGTTAAAGTTTGAATCACTGTTTTCGCTTTAATTAGTGGATGAAGGTTGACGTATAGAATCCTACCTGATCCGTATTTCTTTTCAAAAAGAAATCCTGAAGACGAGTGTCCATCATAGCATAATAAAGTTGTCAGGTTAGAATTGTCTGGTACGATTGGAGAAACAGATATGCGGGATATCGCAATACTGGCATTTACCCCTGTGATTTTGTTTGCTTCATAAATTTCAGGGCTCTGATGCAGTTGAAGAAGATGACCGAAGAATCCATTACCAAAAATATTTGGAACTATCAAGTTGCCTCCATTTGAGATCCAGTCAAGTAGTCCTTCAAGATCCAATTTATCTGAGGGGTCATACGTTAGCATAAGAGTACTATAGTTCTGAATATATGATTCATAGTAATTCCCGTATAACGCTGTTTCATAGGAAGACATTAGAGGGCATATCCATATAGGATCAAATATCTCACCATTATTTCCATACCCACTTTCATCCTTGACGAAGACTCCAGTTCCTTCCTCCATACGTTGGCAAAAGACACATCCTAATTCAACTTTTGCGTAGCGTCGCTCAAAGCTTTTTTTTACCTCTCCTTCACTCAAAGCACGGTTAAAGATGCGGACCTCGTCGATTTTTCCATTAAAGTATTCATGATCATAGATATAAAGATTGCATCCAACCGTAAGGTTAACGGCATCGGCAACCAAGTTTGCGTTTCCCATCCCTACGACCCAGCTCCCCGCAACAGGTCTGCCGTTAACGTATAGTTTAGCGCTGGCGGCATCTCCTGAAATATAAGTTAAAGCTACGTGATACCATTTACTAACTTCAAAAACATCGATGTTTGTCATGTAACTGTGAAAGTCTCCGTTGTCGTCCTTATAGAAAAACTTGAGTCGTTTATCTTGAACTCGAAGGTTGTAGTTGCAATATTCCGTTGAATTTATGTAGCCTCTCTTTCCAACAATGGTTTGGTAACCTGATACTTCGTTTGGATATATCCAAGCCCCAATCGTTATCGCATCTGTGATATCTAAACTAGCGTTATCCGATATTACCACATAGTCATCTATGCCATCAAAACTCAAGGCGTATCGGTTAGGTTTCTTCGGAAGGTCGATTGACAACGATGAATGTGGTACTTGGAACATGCTAGTCATTATCGTAGGAAACGCTTCTTGTTCTTGGGCGTGGGGAGTTATTTTTATATAATCAAGATATCCGTGAGCCATTGTACCGTTCGGTGCATTATCCATTGTTCCTACATAGACCTCGATTCGTGTTATGATTTGATTCTCAGGAAGTGAAAAAGATATGGTTTTAAAGGATTTATCGGATAAATGGAGTCTATGGCTGACCCAGTGATTTGTTGAGTTAAGCAATATAATGCTAAGCCATGTGTAGTTGCCTTCAACACGGTATCTAAAAGAGAGTTCATGATATATTTTTGTATCTAGTGATAAAGAGGAGAGAGAATAACAAACCCACGTCCTACCTACTTGATCGGATTTCTCCCATATGTGAAATATATTGTCGTCTGTAGAGGATCCATAAATTACCACGCGTTCAATTGTCCGATCGAAAGTCCATTCAACAAATGAACTATCAATCCATGAAGGCGAATTAATATGCATGATGCCAAAAGATGAGTCCCAATCTGGGGGAGAAAGAGGAGGTACTTCATATATCGTAACCTCATCGTTTTCGAAAGCTATGGGAAAAAATGGTAAGAGATCTTTGAAAAGGCCTTTCCTTGCGTTTAGAATTTTGTAGTCACTTTGAGCCATGTAAATATATTTAACCTTTGATGAGGCCAGTAAATAATTTATTAATTGGGGATCTCTTGCATCTAGCAATATGTAGGTAAAAACTTTAAAATTCTGGACGGGATTTAAGCTGGCAAATGTTTCCAATTTTGTTGATGAACCAGTAGAGAATGTCAGCATCCTAATGTCATTCGTTAAATGTTGCTTAATGTAGTTAAGTGCTTCAAGTTCATGATTAGTTATCGTTTCACCTCGACCCGAATAGTACGATGCGTTAACATAGAAAAGGGAGGTAGTAATCATACCTGGGAGAATAAGGATGAGCAATAATAAGGAGGCTGTTAAGGTTTTTTTTATCGATGGATTTGCCAAGAGAGGTTTACTTTTACAAAAATTGTATAGAGTTCTCTTGATGCCATACGCAGCTATGACGCAAGCTCCGAGAAGTGTATATGTTGCGTATCTGTAAGCTGGATAAAATAATGGGAATCGATTACTTGCCTGCTCCAATAAGAAGCCCCCCGTTATGAGAGTCGAGAAAAAAAGAAAACGCCTATCTTTCACTATGTCTTGAAGATAGGCAAATATGGATAATGCAGCTAGCAGTCCCACTGCGCCGAGTCTAAGCGGGAAAATAAAGAATGGCGTGAACGAACAGCCGCCGAACTTCCAAAGATTGAAATCATCAAGAACTGTTAACCATGTTATTATTGACATAACATAAACATATAATAGGAGCCATCTAGAATAGTTCCAGATTCTTATTAATTTATTAGCAAGACGACTCTGCAAACTACTCAAAAACTTGAAAGAGAACTTGGCCTTCATAATCGATATAACAGAAGTAAGTAATGCTAAAAAGAAAGAAAAAAGAAAGGGTAAAGAGAAGGTTGTTTCACCCGTTATATTATTCATGGAAAAAACATAAATTTGACTCGGAGCAATCAAATCCACAACGGCTACAAAAATTAATCCTAGTAGAATACCGGCGTTCAAATCCCACCTGAATTTCGGGAAAAGTAAACTATAAACGGAGAAGAACAGTAGAAAGAGGATTATTTCTGCTTCATGTCCTAAGTATCCCGTTACTATTAAAATTAACATCAGTAATGTTCTGATAATTTTACTCATATCCTCCTTCCTTAGGAGAAAGAGTAACATCAAGAAAGCAGGTAACCCGACAGTCACTATTGGAGCAACAATGCTGGGAAGAAAAATAGCACGCATATAGATGTCATATGTTTTGGAAGTCGCAACTGTTAGAAGATGTTGAATATTGGAAGTTGGCTCAGTCAGCTTTAAGTAGGTTGCATATAGACTTCCAAATCCTAAGAGTGTAGATAGGAAAGTAGCCATTATAGGGATGTTTTTATCGGTTTTCTCTTTAAACCACGCTTTAACCACGGAATAAAATGCTAACACGGGGATGAAACTCAGGACACATAATGCTTGTTCGGTTATAGCCGATGGTATGCCTGAAAGAGAAAATACTGTTGCTAAGTATATGTGGTAGAGGTAGGGGTAGCCGGGGATTAATAAGTTCCTATAAACTGGGAACTGATCTAAATACTGGATGGCTAGAGCGTGATGTCCCCACATATCTCCAGGTGTGAGAGGTAGATTGTAATACATAGCGATCAAGTAAGCTGTGAACACCGTCAATAGTATGGAGAGAAGAGAGAACACCTCCGGTATGTTGATTGCCCAAACATTCTTCTTTTCACGTTTAATATTGGCTAGGTAGTAAACAAGTGCAAGAATAATATTGATCGGTAATATTATTTGCATTGCGATTGAGGGAATGCTATTTTTTGTCAGAAGGATGGAGAATCCTATGAGGAAGGTTACGAATAGGCTTAGCAGATATGAGATTACTATTGTTGCTGTTCCTCTGATTGATTCTTCTCGGTCAATGATCTTGAGTAGGAAGTAGCCGGGTAGGAAGCTCGTCAAAATCAACGCTGAGCTGTACCTCACCCAGTTCAGCGGCGGAATCCTCATCCACTCTAGGGCGGTTCCTTCGAAGGAAGGGACGAAAAGTACCGCAAGGATAGATACAGCCGTTATGAGGCAAGGGACAATCTTCAGGATGGAGGCTGGGATCTCGAAGTGGATTCTTCTCTCTGCGGGGTGGAGCAGGTTGAGGAAGAGGAAGAAGGTGCTGAGGGAGAAGGGTATGCCCATGTAGAGGATGAGCTGCTCTTCGAACAGCAGTGAGAAGAACAGGAAAGCGATGAGGGTGACGATAGAGAATACTGCCGATACGGCTGTGTAGAGGTTAATTCTCATCTTCATTTACTCATACCTCAGCAGCGATGCGATACTGATGATGAGGAATATTCTGGTTTTCAGATGTTCATCCTTCAATCCATCTCAATCCCCTATGAACCTCTGCTGAAGTCTTTTGATATCGATCCCAAATAACTGTATATATATCAGGTGATAGATAAGCCATAACCGCTTTAATTTTCAATGGTTGGCACTTGATTGCTTGTAAAAACTTTTGTATCGCCTTTTTCTTGTTTCCTTTTTGAAGCAAAACAATACCCCAAGAATAATATAACGATGATAACAGCTTTCGCTCAACTTTTTTTAGAAATGGATAACTTACGACCGCCTTCTTAACCATTAGAAATTTGTCTTTGATCATCGCTTCAGCATAAACTTTTGACACTTGACCTTTATGCTCCCGTTTCTTAACTAAGGGTATATCAATATATCCAATATTAAACTTCCCAGCAATCCTAAGCCACATATCACGATCCGAGGATCCAACCATCTGCTCATCAAAAAGGCCAACCTCATCGAAACATCTCTTCTTGACCAGAACCGTTTCAAATCCTATAAAGTTCGTTAGAAATAATTCTTTAACAAGTTCCTTATTTGAGGTAGCTTCTGGCATCCTGATATCCCTTACTCTAACCAGCCTAGCCTCCGAATCAATGGTGCAATAATTCGAATGAACGAGATCAACAGAGTTATGATCTCTAAGATACTCCACCTGCAACTCCAATTTGTTGGGCATCCACAGATCGTCTTGACCTATAAAGCCTATGAGACTGCCTCTGCTTTCCCTTATTCCTCTATTTACAGCCGCTGAAAAACCTCTATTTTCTTGATAGATATAACGCACCCGTTCATCACATAGATATGAAGCCACTATCTCCTTAGAGTTATCAGTCGATCCATCATCTATCATTACAAGTTCAAAATCTTCGTATGTTTGGGCTAAGACGCTCTCAACGGCATCAGCAATCCAACGAGGCCCATTATAGCAGGGGAGGATCACACTCGCCTTCCACATCATTCAAACCACACTCAAGTAGCAAACCAGGAGAACACGCGCGTTAACGGCTTAAATATTCCTATATCTCCCCAGTTGGGCATAAGCCCAACGTTACCCATCCCCGCTATTTTAAAGACGCTATAAAATTTAGTGTCACACCAATTGGAAAGAGACATCCCACATAAAGACGAGACAAGCTTCTTGACTGTGGAATAGAAGAATTCTCCATTTCTAGAATTATTGAGGCTTATCGCATAGTCCTCCCACTCCTCCCTGTAATCAATCACACACCTAGCTCTGACTAGCTTACAGGCCGTTATCACGCCTAACCCAACATCGCAAGAGGGAACAGAAACCATCACCACATCTGGCTTTCTAACGGCTAGGAAAAGCGTTGAAACCATGAAGGAAACGACGCTATTTAACCCGAAGATAGTGGGAGGGCTTAGACCCATGCTGAAGATTGAAGTGGTAAATATTCACCTCACCAGACTTCCTAACCTCCCTTCTTCGAAGTGATCTATAGCTGAAGGCTCCTAGAACCTCAACGAGGTGTCCCCTTCTAGACCAAGCGTTGGCGAAGAACCCTATCCTAGTCCAACCAGCGCCAGCGAAAGGGTTAGGAAGACCAAGAACGAATAAGATTTTCAATAGTTCAACCCCACAGGTTCATAAAGACAATTCCTTTAGCTTCAAACGTTGTTTTCTGAAAGTTTCCAGATAGAGGGGATACAAGGTTAGGATTAAGGCCACTTCAAAGAGGTAAAGCATGTGCTTTAAAGGTGATTCAAGCAACCACAAAGTTATAGACGAAGCAACAAACGCAAAGATTATCACAGACAAAGTAACTTTCTTCACAGTTCTAGCATCCTTATGTTTTTCCATGAGGCTTTAACCGCACACGTTCAAAGTTCTAATTTGTTTCTTTTCATTTACCCGGATTCCGAGTTCTTGGAATATTCTTCGCCAAGCCTCTAAAGTCTTCTCATAACTAAAATTCTCTCTGACATACCTATGGGCGTTAATGCTTACTTTCTCCAAGAGCTCGGGCTTATTGAGGAGCTCCACTACTCTCTCAGTTATATCCTTTGGATCATTAGACCTGAGCAAAAAACCTGTCCCACCCTCCATAATTATATCTGGTATTGCTCCAACTGGCGTTGCCAACACCGGCGTACCACAAGCCATAGCCTCAAGCATAATGTTGGGCAGCCCCTCAGTAAACGAGGGTAAAACTAGTAGCCTAAATTCATTTAGATATCGTGGTACATCTTCGTGAGAGATCCATTCAGTCAGCTTAACATGCGCTTCTAACTTCTTAGCCTTTATGATTTTCTTGGTTCCATCAGCTAGAACTCCATCGCCACACATCACAAAATGGATATCTTCTTCTCTCTTTAACACTAAAGGTATGGCCTCAAGTAGTTTCAAGACTCCCTTCTCCTCACTTAATCGTCCCATATACCCTACTAGTTTCGATCTCTCCTCAAGTTTCCTGTCCGCTTTGAATTTGGTAAAATCTACGAAGTGTTTATGGGATATAATGACCTTATGCTGATATTTACCAAGGTTCGCTTCTTGAATCAGTCCACGCGAGTAGATGATTAGCCTATCCGCTAAACCAAAGGTAAGACTCACTAGCCACTGTAAGGATTTGGAAAGTAGGTCTTTTTTGGCGGAATAAACCTTTGTTCCAAAACCTCCAGGCATCAATATAACTTTCTTCCTTAGCAGTTTTAATGCCAGCATGGGAATAAGTAAACGTTCCCCTCCGATAAAGAAAATAAAAAGATCGACTTCTTTTGATATTGCAATTACATATCGCAAAAATTTAAGCTGTGTGTTTATGTAATTGACAATTCTCATAAAAGCATTAGAGCTTGCTTTATGAGTCACTTTTAAGGATTGAACTCTTTCTTTACATTTTAATCTTTCTAAGGCCTCCCCACCGCTAACCACATAAACTTTATTTGTAATTCCAAGCAACAACTCTATTAAGTTCGACAAGGGAATTTCGTGACTCATTGGAAATGCAACGATACCTATCTTCATTTTCAATTTTCTTCTTTATATTATTTAATTTATAATTATGGGTGAACTTATTATATCTCTATAAGCCCACTATTTGCCAGTTAAGCATATTATCTCCATTGGCTCCCATAAAAACTTGATTAGTATCCTGCTTATTATAGGCGAAACTCTGATTATGTTAGGAAATAAATTCACAGGGTTTTCCGATAATGTTAGAATAGTTAGCCCCGCCTTCTTAATTAAGTTTGTAAGTGTAACAGAATTCCAGCTATACAAGTGTGTTTCTCTCTCATCATGTAATACATAACGGGCATTTGGAACCGCTAACAAAACATACTTTTTACTAACAGCCTTTGCCTCAAGTAAAGCTTTAAGCGGATTTGGTAAGTGCTCCAAGACATGAATTAACGATACGAGATCAAAATTATTAAAAGGATAAAAATTTGTTAACTGTTCTGCATCGGCAAGTATTACATCCTCAGAAATTTGCTTTGCTTTTTTGATAAGTTCATCATATATATCGCATCCGGAAACTTTGTATCCTTTTTGCTTTAATAAGAATAATAGCTCACCGTATCCACAGCCAACATCTAGTATCGTATTTACATCTAGTGGAATGTAAGATAAATAGTGAAGTTTGGATTCTGGTTTAAAATTTCTCTTAGATATATGCCCTTTTCGTGATTCGGTAAGATATCTAATTAGATTCATAGGCTATACCACCAGAAACTAAATAGACTTTATTTGCAAGCCTGCTCAACAACTTCACTAAATTAGAGGAAGAAAGCCTGCTTCGCTTAGAGGAAATTTGACAATACAAGCAGTATTTTTCATTAGAAAACCTATAAATAGCCTCGGAGAACGCTATTAAGCCCGTTTTTGATTATTTTTTCTATAGACTCTCTTGGGTTTGCAAGCTTCTCCAGTCCTAATAGTTTTTTAACTTTTGTAATATCTACTTTTATTTTATCCTTGTCTTCTGGAGTAAAAAGCATAGGTCCCCCCTTATCCACTATTTCTATTGGTGGCTGAATTTCTCCATCAGTATATTTTACTATGGCGTCTCTAACTGTCTCAGCTAATTCCAGAATCGTTATCGGCTCTGGATAATACACATTAACTATATGCGATAAACTGTTTCCAGTTTTCTCCAATTCCCCTACTATGATCTTTTCAGCTAATACCTCATATGCCCTACACACATCCTGTAAATCCACATAAAGCATTGGTCTATACATACTGTGCTTATACGGCGTGATAGATTCACCTATCAAACCCCTTGATATGAAGATATTCGCCGCAGTCTTCTCAGGCATCCCCTCACCTAAGACAGTCCCCATTCTTATGATACCGTAGATTTTGTCTGACATCTCATCGCGGAAGCGAATTATGGCTTCCTGAGCCATCTTTGATAACGCGTATAGTCTTGCTCTATCCTCAACCTTATCCGGTCTGAATCCAAATTCCTCGTTTAATACCCCACTTAGCTCTCTTTCACCAACAGTATGCCAAGAACCAGCTAAGATCATACCCTTAACATCTGGTAATTCATTAACAGCCCTACAGACATTATGAGTTCCTATAAAATTAACCTCATAAGCCAAGCGTTTATTCTCATTGATTAGAGGAATCTGAACAATAGCCGTATGAATAACCAAGTCAACGTCTGCCAGTCCCTTCTTAACCTGTTCATAGTTCCGAATATCACATTGTTCAAATGATAAATCTTTTAAATTGTTCTCAGGTTCTCTAACATCCAACACCTTCACATTAAAAATCGAAGACAGGTGTTTAGCTAGAGAAAAACCTATGAAACCCGAACCACCTACAACTCCAACTGTATAGTTATGCATGTTTTTCCCCTATTTTTGTGTTATACCTAAAGTTTTCTCGTAAAGAACTTCAAGTTTGTCTACTACCTTATCAATCGAATACTTTTCCTCTACAAGCTTGCGAGCTTTATGACCCATATTCTCGGCTTCTTCTGGGTGCATTAGTATATACCAAATCTTCTCAGCCAGTTCCTTTACATTACCAGCCTGAAACAGCAGACCGGTTCTTCCACATAAGACAATATCCGGAATTGACTCAACTTTTGACGCTATTACCGGCTTAGAACACGCATAAGATTCTAAAACGACGTTGGGAAACGTCTCGTAACGTGAAGGTAAAACAAGGACGTCAGAATCCACATATGCTCCCAGCTTAGGCTTACCATAAAGAGGGCCCGTATATATAATTTTGTCTTGTAAGCCGGATATATTTAAGCGACTGCTCAAGGACTTGACCTGGGTCAAGTAACCATCGTCTGGGCCTGCTATCACTAATACAGCATCGTTACGCGTCATATCCTTAATCACGTGTGCGTAAGCTTTAACCAGAAAGTCTATCCCCTTAATCCTGTGAATCCTACCCAAATAGAGAATTATGGTCTTCTCTTCAGGTATGCCAAACTTCTTCTTGAAAGAACCTTCAGGCGGCAGATCAACATACTCGGATAGGTCTATTCCGTTAGGTACAATAGCGATCTTCTCCTCAGGCACACCCATACCCCTATACTGCCCAGCCTCTGTTTGGCTGAGGGCAATAACCTTCGAAGCATCCCTCAACAACCTATACCCAAACAACACATCGTAAGCCCACTTCAACCTCTTCTTCGCCATTATCCTGGGAAGCGAGCCACGAGCCTGCAAAACATAAGGAACACCATACTTCTTCGCATAATGATGTATAATAAGGTTTTGAAAGGTTCTATATTCGTGAAGATGAACAACATCAAAGTTTTTAATCTCTTCTTTCGTTTTTGAAATAAGTTCTGGTGTTATGAAAAGCTTCGACTTCTTAACAGGCATTATAGACAGATTACTCATATAATGAACCTCAATTCCATCGATGATTCTAACTGGTTCAACGATTAACCTTGAATCCAAGTCCTTAGCATCACTTGTGTACACCACAACCTCGTGCCCCCTCTTAGCCAACTCCTTTGAAACCTGAAAAGCTACCTTTACTGGTCCACCGAAGGCATATGCAGGAGGAAAATAAGGCACAACTTGAAGGATCTTCATGTCATCTTCTTCTGAGTGATGTGTATGACATTTACATTAATCGATCCATGAAATACTCCCGCTAAAAGAAGTCACTATTTTCTAAGACCTGAATGAGCTTTTGTTTGGCAGGAATCATTAACGTACACTTATTTTGGTTAAATCTTCGAAGAGCTTCCTCATTTTTAAGCCTATCTTCTCTACTGACAGGTTGCTCTCAACATACCTTCTCCCTTTCTCCCCAAACCCCTCAGCAACACCTGGACGATCCCTCAAATAGAGAATCGACCTAGCCAAGCCCTCATAATCCCCCGGCTCAACGACAAGGCCAGATCCCGTCTCGAAGACGTACCTTCCAGGCATACCGGTTGAGCAGCATATTATCGGCTTACCGGCGGCCTGATATTCATATAGCTTGGAGGAGATACCTGTCTTACGTGCACGAACGCTTAAGGGCAATAATAAAGCGTCGGAGTCATTCAGGATCCTTGCGACCTCCTCTCTACTTACAATCTTATTCATAATTATGATGTTTGAAAGGTTCATCATTTTCGCCTTAAGTTTTATTGTATTTGCGAGTTCTCCGCTACCTTGTATAAGGATCCTTATATTGTCCTCCGTTGACAACAACTCCGCAGCTTTCAATACCTGATCGAAGTCGTAGAATATCGAAAACGATCCGATATACGTAACCGTAAAGTTTGTCTCCATTTTCCTTTTCTTTAAAATCGCGCGCGCTCGGGCGAACCTTTTCAGATCGACTCCAGCTGGAATAATAAAAATTTTTTCCTCATTTATACCATATTTCTTCACTAAGAGTTCTAAGTATGAAGGGCTTATAGGAGTAAGGGCCTCTGAAGAAATATACGAGAATTTTGAAACTAGTTCAGCTACTCTACGGAGCCAAGACCGTTTAAAGAAATCTAAATCATAGAGAGCATCTGGCCACGGGTCGTCGATATTTTGGACAACAGGACAACTCCTCACCTTCCCGTAAAATATAGCGGGAAATACAGAAAATATATTTGGATTTGCAGCCCATACAACATCAATTTCCTTGACGAACGGAAAAGCAAACAAAGATGAGACGATAAAGGAAATAAAAAGTACAAGCCTATTAACAATTCCTTTAGAGGCCAGCGGAGGCACCCATGTTCTAATGACTTTTAACATAGCGTTGTTCTCTACCACTAGTAACCTGTGTCTATATCTTTGCGGAATATTCCCCGTTGGATAATGAGGGAATGCAGCAACAACAGTTACTCTACAACTCGATGAAAGAAGACCCATAACCGCATTATACGCTCTAGTACTTCCCCCGCCCATATCAGGTGGAAACAGTTGCGCTATTACTAAAATATTCATAAAATCGCCGTCATTTTCAGATTCTTAAATACCAAACAAATTTCAACTTAGCATCATTGCACTTAAAGCAGAATCATTGAAGCCTTTTCACAAGCTTTGCTGGAACACCAGCAACAACAGTGAATGGCTCAACATCTTTCAAAATAAGACTTCCCGCACCTATCACACTATTCTCCCCTATAGTTACGCCACACAAGATAATTGTTCCAGGGGGGATCCATGCCCCCCTTTTTATCTTTACTGGTGCCACTTTTCTTGGGTAGTAGTGCTTTTTCAAATACATCGAACACGTTGGATTAGAATGTGCAAAGATCATTGAATTCATCCCTATGCTAACATAGTCTTCAATTGTTATCAATTGGGGATAAAGAAGATCAATAGAAACATTGGGACCAGTAAATACATGTCTTCCAATTCTAACACCTCTTGCCCTCTGAAAAATCACTGCTAGATTTGATAATGGCGATATCGACGCCAAGAACTGAAGAACCCATGACCGTGCCAATCGAAACTTTAATTTGATTTCCCCAAATCGCCCTTTATAGCCATAAAAATCCATGAGCTCCTGTATATTTATCTCTTCAGGGGTTTTCAATTCTCAATTCCTCCATTTATGTATCAAAATTGAGATTTTTAAGCCATTTATGCATGCTAACATTTGACTTCGAAAAACAATTTCTATTGTTATGAGCCTCATGCAAAGCCATACTTATCTATCCAATCCCTAAAGCTCACAAACTCGAACCTGGATAATATGCTTTTCAGCTTCCTCTTTGTCGCTTTCAAATTGTAATAAGTCACGAAGGACTTAAAAGGTCCAAGGCCTAACCTCGGCGTATCGTCATCCAATTCCCATGGATGGATAGTTAGGACGGCAGGAAACCCCTTTTTATTCATTTTCCTAATGGCCCTATCAAAGATCTGCAAAGGCAACAACCGCAAATAGAAACCTCCCGCAGCAGGTATCCTTAAGCCCATAACAGGATAAACAAGAGCCGGAAACTCGATAAGCCTTTGATGTTCGTCCTCTGCGGTTATATTACTCGATGAGGGATGGTAGGGTGTAATAGGAGCCCCCAAAACACCGTATAAAGGTGTTTTAACAGGGAAAAGGCTAGCATCATAAACGTACCCTTGCTCTTCCAAGACATCTAAAGCCCACAAAGTCCGATTATCAAGGGAGTATGAGGGGGCTCTAAATCCACAACATCTCTCTCCTATCACCGAGCTAATTAACGAATCAAACCTTTTCACCTCATCACGTAACGCATCAGCATCCAGAGCCCACAAAGGTTCATGAAAATACCCATGGAACCCTATCTCATGCTGATTTTCACTTATCTTCTCAAGAATCTCCGGATGCCTCTCAGCTATCTCTCCTACTACAAAAAAAGTCGCAGTAACATCAAATTCCTTTATCAAATCCAACGCGATATTGAAGCTACGATTAATATGCTCAGTCCTACTTCTCACTTTATTTTTCACATACTCAGGATGATACCAATCTTCAACGTCAACAGCTAAAATGTTATGCACCCTCGTTAACCAACGTAACTAGTGTGTTTGGCGACAATTAGAATGTGCCTAGAATCATTCAAAGGGAGAAACTCATCGCGCGTCAAGAATCTAGAACTCTGCGCTCCACTCGATGTCATCCCAGTTCTCCACAAACCATTGATGGGTGTACTCCAGCCCCTCTCTGAAATCAACCTTAGGCTCATAATGGAGGACCTTCCTCGCCTTATCGATGCAGGAGAGGAGCCTGAGCTTTTTGTCCCAGCTCCTCCTCCCCTTGAAGACGACCCCCGCCGGGTTGTCCGTCAGCTCGTTGATCCACCTCGCGAGGTCCCTGATCTCGATCTCCCGTCCCGCGCCGAGGTTGAACGCCTCCCCGACCGCGTCCTCGTGGTACGCCATGGCGAGAAGGCCGTCCACGATGTCAGCGACGTAGGTGAAGTCCCTCGTCTCCTCGCCGGTGCCGGTGATCGGCAACGGCTCCCCGTTCATCGCCCAGTAGAAGAAGTTAGGGATCACGTTCCGATACCTGCCGGGGGCCTCCCCCGGACCGAATGAATTGAAGAAACGCGCGTTGACGATCGGCAGACCGTACAGGTTGTGGAAGTAATTGGTATAGAGCTCCCCCAGCATCTTCGTCACCTGATAGGGAGTGTACAGCTTCATGGAGACATCGCCTTCCTCGAAGGGCATCTTCGAGTCCAAACCATAAATTCCGCACCCCGAGGAGGAGTAGATGAACCTCTCAACGCCCGTGAGGTGGGCGTACTGGAGGACCCTCAGGACGCCGAGCCCGTTGACCATCAGGTCCGTCTCGGGGTTGTCGACGGAGTTCTGGTTTGCGAAGTGCGCCGCGAGGTGATAGACGATCTCCGGCTTCGCCTTGAACGCCCACCTGAGCTTCTCCCCGTCCAGGATGTCCCCCCTGATGAACTGGATCTTCTCCCCCCTGGGAACGTTCCACCCGTACGAGGAGGAGAGGTTATCGAGGATCACGATCCTCTCCGTATCGAGCTCGTTCAACCTCCTGACCAGGTTCCCGCCGATGGCCCCAGCCCCGCCCGTGACCAGGACGGTCTTCCCCTTGAAGGCCTCGCGTACCTCGTCCGTCACGTCACGCCTCCATCCCGTAGTATCCCCTCATCCACTCAACGGTCCTCTTGATACCCTCTTCAGGCGGCACCTTAGGATCGTGGTCGAGGTCTCGAACCGCCTTGGAGAAGTCCATCCTCTTCACCTTCGTCGTGAACGGCTCCGACTCCTCGTAGCTGACGATCGAGTCATCCCGCCCCACGGCCTCAAGGACCAGATCCGAGTACTCCTCGATCGTCCTCTCCCACTCCGGCCTGCCTCCGACGTTGTATACCTCTCCGGGGATGAAGTTGTCGACGATGTTAGCCCATGTCCTGCAGGAGTCCTCCACGTAATCGATGATCCGCTTGTGCCCCCTGAAAACGGTGTAGGGCCTGTTGAATAGGGCATGGTAGATAAACTTCGGGATGAACCCCCGGTACGGCGTGTAACGCTCGTGGGGACCGTAACAGTTGACCGGCCGCACCCTCACCGTCTCGGTTCCGAACATCTTCGCGGAGTTCATGCACATCAGCTCCCCCGCCCATTTTGAGATCGCGTAATCGTTCATCTGGTAGGTATCCCCGATGGGGTTGGTCGCCATCACGTCCTCGGTCATGATGCCGGCGTAGTCGCCGTACACCTCAGCGCTGGAGAAGAAGACTATCCTGAAACGCTTCCTCTCCTGCATCCTGATGATGTTCTTCGTCCCAACCACATTCGTCATCCACAGGTTCTCATAGTACTCCTCCCCATTCCAGCGACCGTACTCCGCGGCTAGATGGTAGACGTAATCGAAGTCATGCTCCTCGAACAGCCGCTCAACCTGACGATACCTGCTCACATCACACCGAACGTAGTTATCCAACCCGGAGTGGGTGAGGTCGCAGACCCAGACATCGTGACCTCGTTCCCTCAGCTCACCGACCAGATTCGAGCCGATAAAGCCGAGTCCGCCAGTGACGAGAACCTTAGCAGTTGACTTAGGCAAATTTCTCCCCAGACATTATCTAAAGGCCGCGTGACGTGGGATTATCGTTGAACAACCTTGTAGGGTTCTGAACCGTACGGACATCTGCTTCGAGAGGTTGAAGATCGTTATTTCGTGATCTCCTCGCCCGCGCGTTTAGTGAACCCCTTCACAAGCTCGACGAGTGCCTCCACAGACTTCCTAAGCTCCTCCCTCGTCTCCCCTGAATCCCTCTTGAAGGATTCAATTGCGTCTCTGAGCATCCTCCTGGTCTCACTGGATTCAGCCCTCAAAGTTTCAAGGGTCAACGTCAGCTTCTCAGATATCTCCCCATACCTCTCCCCCAGATCCCTGAAGTTCCCATCCGTCCTCCCAGCAAAGCCCCTGAACTCCCCCCTATAATCCCTGAACTCGTTCCTGTAATCCTGGAATACGCTCTGCATGGCGCCGAACCCCTCCTGAAGCTCCTCTCCCAAGGGACCATATCTCATCTCGAAGTGCTCCATTTCAGGGCTTAAACCGGCCTCCTCACGCTCAACCTCACGGACTATGGCCGGCGGAGGCGGTTTCTTAACTACGCTTACGAACGCATCTATTGGTTCAGAGGAGCCTTGTATGAAGATCGTCACGCTATCGTCAGGCTCATTTTTAACATAACCGGTAAGCTTCCGTTTTCTCGCTTCCTCTAAAACATGTCTTCTATAACCAACCCTTTGAACCCTCCCTATAACCCTTATTTTGAAGGCCTTCAACTCGCTCATGACGCCCCCCGTCTATTCTTTCTAACCTGAATTCGAGCGCGCGATGATCCTTTAAATTTCCCCTTTAAAGAACTTAC
>Ga0209121_10001455_pt1 | contig 24874 bp, 24 predicted proteins | sample Cruoilmetagenom3_FD_187292 | JGI IMG/M metagenome (GOLD analysis project Ga0209121, IMG submission 187292) | Oil polluted marine microbial communities from Coal Oil Point, Santa Barbara, California, USA - Sample 3 (SPAdes) (version 2) | ecosystem: Environmental > Aquatic > Marine > Oil seeps ... | reverse complement strand
TGTTCGTCCTGCCACTACCGAGCAAGGCTATTGCCATAATTGCCAAAGCCAGCTCGATGCGGATAGGCGTAGCAGGCGTCCAGCAAAGCCCTTTCGATATGTAACGTATCGTGGGATAACAGTTGGATTGCACAGGCACAAAAGCAATGGCGACACGTTCAAGGCCGAGTTTATCACTAAAGACCCTGAAAAGCTGCCAAAGTCGAGAATGATAAATCTGGACACGTATTGCACAGGCTTCACTAGAGAGCAAATCAAGAAGCTCAAGCGGCTATGTCTGAGCTTTGCGAAATAAATAAAGGGGGTGCTACATGAAGCTCGAAGTCAAGAATGGAAACCTAGTCATTACCTGTCCCATCAATGGCGGACTCCCGTCAAAGACAGGCAAGTCATTAGTGGTAGCCACTACTAATGGCTTTGTCGAAGTGCCTGGCAGCGACATTAAGGTCAACCTAAATGCCATTAAACCACGCAGCTAATCGCACTGCACTCTGGGGGCAAGGGTAACTTTGTCCCCAGCAGCAGGTCGATTAGTCCTGAATAAATCTGAATAAGGGGGTGAGCTATGACACCAAAAGTGCAGGCTATTAAGGAAGAGCTGGCCAAATGGATAGACACTACGCTTATAGCCGAGACTATCCTCGATACGCTTAACGAGGAAGAAATCGGGAATGGAAGCCTTATTAGCGTGGCCAATGGCCAGAAGGTTTGGTTTGATGTTCTCTACCAGGAGCTAGGCGATGCCATCAGCCGCTCGGTCAAGGCACTACTCAATAAAGGCCAACTCAAATAAAGGGGGTGAAATATGGCCAAAATAAAGCCTAATCCTAATGGCAGATATTACAATCTGGAGCTACTGGTTCACAAAGAGAAAGCCTTTGCTGTAAGGATACATGGAAATTTGCGAGCCTTCAGCAAAACGTTTGTGCTACATGACTTGGCTGGGGTATTTCAATATACCTTGAGCCAAGCTCAAGTTGAATGGCTACTAGCATTGCTGACAAGATTAGAACCAACAAGCTAAACGCCTGACAACCTGGGGACAAGGGCTACTTTGTCCCTAGACGTGAGGCGTTCAGCCTCAAAACTGAATAAGGGGGTGAACCATGAAACTGGTCGACTTACTTAACAAGGCCAATGAGGGCTATGAAGATAACTTCCTGTCCACCTATTTTAACACTGAAACAGGTGAATTTCTGGAAGATGGGAGAGGTGATACTCTTGCCGAGTCTATGGTTATTGAGCTGCGAGAAACCTTCGACCCGAATGCTCCAGATGAAGCTCAAGTATCGTGCGCTATCGCAGAGATGCAAATGGCTAGGTGCGATATTGACGGCGTTATCAACAGCCTAATACAGCTAGAAGCAGAAGTACAAATCTGAATGAAAGGGGGTGAAATATGCCAACTGTAAGTAATCTAATAGAGCATCTGAAGGGCTATGACCCCGACGAGCATATTGCAACTGCTATATGGTGCGAAGATGATGTTATCGGCCGTGCCAGGGAGAGAGGCAAGGAAGTTACCCGAGAGCAGGCACAGAACATACTCGACACCATAGACCGCAAGCAAGATTGCACACAGGGAATTAGCTGGGTCGAGCTAGACATTTATACAGACGCTGAGCTGGAAAGTTAAACGCCTGACAACCTGGGGGCAAGGGTAACTTTGCCTTCAGACGTGGGGCGCTTAGCCTCAAATACTAAAGAAAGGAGGGGGAATGCATAGATTCGTTACTGTTACGGTAATCTATCCTGTAACATTCAAAACAAAGATAGATACTAACAGGGAACTCTATGAGTTGAAGGAACAGGTAAAAAGTGAAGCTGACAAAGCCTATGATGCCTCTGCTATAAGCTCAGTCATTCACCAGTGTGACGATTTCCCAGAACTCGTAGAGTAATTATAGGAAAGGGGGTGAAAGTTGAGCTACGAAATTATCTATGGCAAGCAATTCGTGAAGCTACGAAGAACAGGCGAGTTTATTCCTATGCTTCTGATGGGCAGCAACAACTGCTATGACGTGCCTGATTATCAACACCCGAGAGGGCGTCGAGCTAGAGACTGGAGCAATCTTCGCTATCACAACCGCAAGGGTAAAATCAGCGAGAAGCCCGAAGCTATCCTCAAGAGTGTGGACGCCGAGCTACGCCGACGCATAAGAGACCGTTCGTTCCCAAACGAAGACAAGCCAGCCGACGTGCGCAACCGCTTTGGATACTTTGCTTCCCTCGCAATAAGCGGTCGGGGGACTAGAGGCACTTCGTTCAATGCCTATCGCAGCCAATACTCGAATGGTATCAAGAACGCCCTGACAATCGAGGAGCTGGTCAAACTAGGAGTATATCTCTACCTCTACACCTACTCTTATAAACCAGAGGAAACGGCTGGCGCACCCGCGTCCGTCAATCTCACGACTGAGGTTCAGTATTTTGCTGAGCTGAAGAAGTGGCGAGCCTGGCAGAACGGGAATGGAAAGAGCTTCTGGCTATCCTTCCATCCTCACGATGATACGCTGGTGCTGGAGCGGCTTCGCAACGGCAATCACAGGACGCCCAGGGTGAAAACAGAGGTCACACAAGACCACTATTTTATCCTCACTGATGGCTACAATAACCTGATGAAATACACCGCTCGAGGATATCGCTATAGCTACGGAAAGACCAGTGGCAAGCGGTTCAGAACCAAGAGAGCGGCCGAGTTTTACAGGCAGCGTCTACTGAAGCGGAGAGCCTACAAGGCCGAGGTCTGGAAGGTCGAGCGAATAGACAGCAAGACCACATTCCTAGTTTGATAGGGGAGCCAGTCTCCCCAGGGCTGCAAGTCCCCAGCCTCCGTGCGGAGCAGCCTGGGTAACGCTAATGGGGATAATAATTTAATAGGGGGTGCTCTATGCGAGCAACTTTACAGCGTGGGACACTCCTGGAGACCTTGGGCAAGGTCAAGTCCGCAGTTGCACCGAAGCACACTTTACCTGTGCTGGGTGCTGTCCTCATCCGGGCTGGTGGTGGGCAAGTAACGCTCACTGGAACCAATCTGGAAGTGGCACTGACAGCAAGGTGCAAGGCCAACGTCAGTCGGCAGGGAGCAGTCGCAGTTTTGCCTAAGACGCTCGAAGCCTTCCTAAAGGCGGTAAAGGCGGAGACAGTCACTCTATCTCTGGTGGGCAAAACCCATTTGAAGGTAGAGGCTGGAGCCGTCACCACCCTTGAGGGCTTCGAGGCACAGGAGTTCCCGAAAGTGCCAGGAGTCAGGGGCAAGGCGGTCGAGGTAACTGGTCTGGGCAATGGGCTGAAGCAAATCAGCTACGCTATGGCCAAAGAGGGTGGACGCCCAGTTCTCGAAGGCATCCATTTTGCTCCCGACAATGGCACAGTGGTGCTGGCTGCCGCCGATGGCTTTAGGCTGGCGGAAACAAAGGTCAAGGCAAAGGGGCAGTTTGAGCAGGCGATCGTGCCCGCCAGGGCGGTGCAGCTCATTGAGAGGTTGATGCCCGGAAAGGTGTCCATTCATAGGCCAAAGAATGGAAAATCTACTGAGTATCCACACATCAGCTTTGTCGGTGATGGGCTAGTGCTGACTGCCATGGTAATTCAGGGAACGTACCCGAACTATAGCCAGGTCATTCCCAAAGGCGGGTCGCTGTTCACTGTGGACAAGGGGGCATTGAGGAATGCCCTCGATGTGGTCTCTATCACCCTGCCCGACAATAATTGTGTCCGCTTTCAGACTCGAGGGGGCAATCTGGTCGTCTCGACAAAGAACGAGGAGAAGGGTAAAACGGAGATCAAGGTGCCGGCGAAGGGGAAGGCGAAAATTGCCTTCGATATGCACTACCTGCGGGATGTACTCGCCAAGGCAAGCGAACAGCTCATACTGCGGTTAAGAGATGCCCAAACTCCAGGAGTCGTCAAGCAAAATGGCACCATTCACGTGCTTATGCCGATGTTCGTGGAATGGTGACTTAACTATCCAGGGCGAGGGTCGGATATAACGCCGGTCCTTCCCTGGGCAGTTAAGCTCAAAAAAAGCTATGCAACAAGTATTCGAGTTGGTCGGATTAGCTTTAGTAAAGGGGGTAAAATGAGCTGGAGAAATCATAAAACACATCGAGAAGAAACCAAAGCTGTTAAGGATGCCTTATTAAAGGCAGGATTCACCAATGTCAGAGTTAGGCATGGCACTGGCACAGCTTGGGGATGGCTAGACATTTACTGCGATGCCAAGCCCGGGCAGTCCTGGCAGGATAAAAGAGCCGAGGCCATCCAGATTGCAAAAGCTGTTACGGGTCGTCATGGTGATTATGACGGCGAAATAAACGTCCACTAGAAAGGGGGTGAGCCAATGAACGAGCAGGACAAAATAGTGATAATAAAGAGGTGGTATGCCGAAGGGAAAGTCAAACCGCTGGGCGACAATTGCTACTCTGTGCCCTCGGAGGGGTTCCAGTACGGCATAACGCCGATCCTAGTCCACACAGTGCTATCAGAGGTGATTGTCCAAAAGCAATTGTCGGAAATTTTTGAACGCATATTAAAAGAGCACCGGGACACTCGAAAAATAAGGCTGCTTATGGCCAACTACACCCTCGGCTATTTAGGGGCGTCCTTCGGGCTACGTGTGAAATAATAAAGAAAGGGGATGAAATTGACACCGAAAGAGAGCCAAACCAACAAGCTCAAAAAGTACCGGCAGCAAAAAAGTGAGGAGTATGCCCGGGCCATCATGTCCACTCCGAAGAAGGTCAGCCTCTACTCAATAATCCCCTACCCAGGAGTGGTGATGATAATGGGTGATATCAGGACGGGCAAAACAGGACTGGCTCATGAGATTGCCAGCGAGATGCACAGCCGGCGCAGACTACCAGCTATACTTCACATGCCTCGGATGGATGAGAAACACAGAAGATCCCTGCAACGCATTATCCCGTCCTGGATGAAGGTAACTACAAAAAGGAGCCAGTGGAAGGACCGGGCAGTAGTAATTTATGATGAAGCTGCACAATCTGCGCATGCCAGGAGAAGTCAGAGTGGTGATGCCATCGAGCTGGATGACCTCCTGGCCATCGCAGGACAGAGGGAGCAGCTTATCCTGTTCATAAGTCACTATTCGCGGAAATTGGACCTGAATGTTTGTACCTCTGTCCACCGCATCATCTGGAAACGCCCTACTTATGCCCATCAGCTCTGGGAGCGCGATGAAATGGCCGACTTTACTGGCAAGGCATATGACTTCTTCAAGGGCATAAAGGGCCGGGTGGCTCAGAAGAAGGCGTGCTTGGTGCTGGATATGGAAAACTTCGGTTTCTGCCAGTGCAACAATAAGTTGCCGCCCTGGTGGACGGACCGCTTATCCCGGATATTCAAAGAGGTACAGATACAAAACAGTAGAAGGGGGGTGATACTATGAAGCACTAAAGGGAAAATCAATAGAAAATTAATAGAAAAGGAGGAATATGGATAGAACACAAGTATTAGAAAAACTCGAACCCATCAGGAACACCACGGCAAGACCCGTGGTGCACACGCCCCGAACCAGGGTGCTGGTGCAACCCGGGCAGGTGGTCATAAGGCCTGGCAGCGGCGGCCAGCTCGTTCCCCTGAGCGAGAACGGAGTCAAGGCAATGACTAATTTTGTTGGCTTGCCGCGGGCAGTATGTCGGGAACTCAGTCCCGATCTGTTCGGCAAAGTAGTTACGGAACTCCTGAGCCGGAAGGAGAGATACAATCTGCTTCTTGGTGATAGCGAGGTGCAGGAATTCGGCGAATACCGCGGAATAAGGAACCTACCTGTGGAGAGGGTGCTTTCCATAATTGAGCAGGCCATACCTCACTGCGATTATCACCGGGTTAGCATCCTGGGCAATTACTCTGTCATGGTGGAAACAGTCGGCATCAAGCAAGAAACAGTCCGCCGCGGCGACCTGGTGCGAGCTGGCGCCATGGTGTCCTTTAGCCCCATCAACACGGTAAGGCCGCTGGTGCAGAGCTATGTGTTGCGGCTCGCCTGCACCAACGGAGTGACCAGCAAGACAGTGCTGGCTGAGTTTACTGGAGGGGGCGGCGAGGGTGATGATGTCTGGCAGTGGTTCAGGCAGTCTGTCCGAGCAGCCTACCAGTCGGTGGGCAATGTTGCAAACCGTTACAAGGAGATGGTCCGGGAGCGTGTGCCGGCTGATCAGAGAGCCGGAATGCTCGGGGAGCTGCTGCGCCAGGCCGGCATAACAGGGAAAGAGGCCGAGGCTGTCAGGGCACAGGCCATTCAGGATCCGCCGCGCAACTCCTACGATATGGTGAACCTAGTCACCTGGGCCAGCAGCCATATTGTCCGTCGCCCCGAGAAAATACAGCGTGCCCTCAATGCCAGTGCCACTTTCACATCAGAAAGTGAGCACGCCCGTGTCTGCCCCCTATGCCACACCAGACAATTGACTGTATAATGTATATGGTCCTGCACGCTGGGTTTCCCAGGTTATCCCCTGATTTCCTGGACTTGTCCCGGCGTGTGGGGCCTCCAGAAAGGGGGCGATATGGATAGATCTAAAGTTGAAAAGCTGGTAAAAGAGGTTATCCTCAACGATAAAGCGCAAGAGGAATGGATCAAGAATGTTGATCCTGACTTCCTCACCGCCATGGAAACTGTCATTAAGCGATATACCGAGGACCAGAGCAAAAGCAAAGAACAGATATTCAGGACGGGAGTAATGCTGGGAGCAGTGTATGAAAGGTGGAGACGAAAACAACTGTGAGAAGGCCAGGCAACTGAGCTTTACGCCTGCAAGAGATGACAAGATTGAGATTGTCGAGAGTGAAGTAAACAGACCACTGTTTTAGGGCACTTTATAGCTATTGACACTGCACAAGTGAATAACGTACTATGTATCCCCAGGAAAGGAGGCTCAAATGCAAGCGTACTGCATGAAGTGTAGAAAGAAGGTGGAGATTAAAGACCCCAAAAGCATTGTCATGAAAAACCGCAGACCGGCAACCCAGGGCGTCTGCCCAGCCTGCGGCACGAAGGTGTTCAGAATCGGTAAGAGCTAGGCCACCCCTGGCACAAGTTAACAGAACTCAAGAGGGCTGGATTTTCAGACGGGGCCTCCAGCCCTTCTATTTTACGAAGCACACTTAACAAGTAATTGTTAACAAAATTAATGAGCGTCAACGGGTGTGGACAACACAGCTACTGCCTAGTATACCTTCCCACCAATTCCGCCTGGGCTAAGATGTGCCCCTCCATGGCCTGAAGCAGTTACTTTTGACTTGCACCAGCTGCCAAATCTAGCAGTCTATCCAAGGCGTACAGTCTGAAGAAATAGCGGTGGGTGCCACTCGGTGGACATGGACCTCCATACCCCAGCCCACCCCAGCTATTCTTACCATGGCGGCTGCTGTCAGCCAAGTCCGCATCTGGGGGAATGGCTTCTGGTAAGACTCTCGTCTCGGCCGGCATATTGTAGAGGACCCAATGGATCCACGTGCCAACCGGTGCATCAGGGTCATCACAGATAAGGGCAAAGCTTTGTACATTCTCAGGCAAATCACCCCACTCCAGCTGTGGTGAAATGTCTTCGCCATCGCAGGTATACTTTCGAGGTATCAGTTCACCACTGGTAAAAGCTGTACTCCTCAGATCAAAAGTCATTACTTGCTCTCCTTTCCCTGATTGAGCGGCCAATAATACAGCGAGCACTTAGGAAAGAACAAAGCTCAGAACCACCCCAGTCGGGTTGAACTAGAGTAAATGCTATCATCTGCTGCCATATCATTCAAGGCTACACTCAACAACGATCAGGAATGTTGGGTAACAATTCAGGCTATTGTGTGATCCCACATCGGGTAGCTCACAGTCTCGGTCTAACTGCACTAGTGCTAATACAAGACTATCACGCCCCTCGCCTCGAGTTCAGGTATATATATATTGATGGAATCCTCACTCAGTGGATTGTCAAACAGCCATAATTCGTCTCCATCTCTCAGCCCAAGGTTATCCACTAGCGGAGATATATCGTTTATCTGGTTATTACCAAGGATGAGGTACGTCAGGTTGGTGAGGTTAGCAAGAGACGTGATATCACTTATCTGGTTAACCCAGAGGTCGAGATATATCAAGTTGGTAAGGTTGGCCAGAGGCGTGACATAGTTTATCTGGTTGTACGCAAGCCATAGCACTGTCAGGCTGGTAAGGTTAGCAAGTGGTGAGATGTCACTTATCTGGTTATTATGAAGGAAGAGGTCTGTAAGGTTGGTAAGGTTGGCCAGAGGCGTGATATCACTTATCTGGTTATCCGAGAGTTCGAGACATGTCAGGTTGGTGAGGTTGGTAAGAGCTGGGAGGTTACTGTCGCTTATTTGGTTACAATGAAGGTAGAGGTGCGTCAGGTTAGTGAGGTTGACCAGAGCTTGGATATCGCTTATCTGGTTACCTCCCAGCCAGAGCGTTGTCAGGTTGGTGAGGTTGGCCAGAGGCGTGATTTCACTTATCTGGTTAGTGTTAAGATTGAGCATTATCAAGCTTGTACATTGTTCCAGCCCGGTGAGGTCCGCGATATTCCTTTTAGAAGCGTCAAGCGAAGTGAGCCCCGCTAGATCTGACGGGTAGATGTCTCCGGTAGGCTTGCCGATAGCTTCCCTTATCGCTGCCTCAAGGTCGGAGTCAGGGAAAGTTACCACGCTGTCCTCGACTGTGGGGAGCTTTAGGTTCGGGTCTCCAACGAAAACAACATTGCTAGCTATTCGGGGATATTGTGCACAAGCTAGGTCAAACGCGTCTCTGATTGTACGGCCCTCGTCCATCCCCTCAAACATGCAATCTTGCCAGTCGAGCGCGTCAGGCCAGCCTGGGGAGCTGCCCATGCCGCTGTAACCAACTGTTACTGTATTTGTCATGCTTCCTTTTCTGAATGCGTAGGAAAATGAACCAGAACCAGTCTGCGTCATACCTTCGCAGTGACCGATAAAAGCAAACAGCATAGGATCTCTATCCTCCATATCAACCTCAGTAGCAGACGCCCGGTAATAGCTGCCCGCACTATCGGCTTGAAATCGGCTCGAACTGCCGTGTGCGATCGCGTAATAAAGCTGAATACCCGGGTCGCTAACATACTCGGATATAATAGTGGGTAATGGCAATGACCAACTAAAGGTTAAATCCGACCATTCTTGAAACCAGTCAGACGCATTTTCCCTAAAACGCCTCCACTCGTCAGGACTAGCAGAATTGTGGTATCCCGAAAGCAGAAAACTGTAATGCGGGGCACCTATCCCACAACCAGTCTCGTTACCGCTTAGGTCGTACATTGCTGTCGTCCCATCGGAGTACCTGACCTCCCAGCAGACCAATGGACATTGGGTCGCATTAGAAACAGTGTAGAAATAACCAAGGTCTTCCTCTTCAAGAAAGACCACAACTCTTTTCCAGAAATGCTCCCCGCCGGGCGGTTCAAACGACTCGACCTCTAGGTGTGCCAAATCCACATCGATGTCGCGCCACTGTTGCTCACACTTAATGATTTCATCGGTATCAGGGTCCAGATGTAGTAAGACATAGTCATTTATCACGTGAAAAACACCATCGACAACTCGCTCCCAATATTTGACATCAATACTCCCTATAGGTTGATCAACAGCTAGCACGGCGTCCCCGGGTATGTCAGGGTAATCATTAGAATGCAACCCATCAGAACAACCCAATATGCCTGAAATTAAGACTATGGCAATCAAAAAGATAGCTACTTTTTTCATGTATGTGAGCCTTATGGGACTATTATATAACTAGCGAAGGAATTATCAATAGGTTGTCGTGTTTGAGGCATACTATGGAGTTGAGGAGTCACAAAACGCTAATTTGTGCATGGGGTAACTTTTCAAGCACTAGTGCCCTCATATGCCAGGCTGTCCTACTGCTCGTCAACAGTGTGATTCAGGAGCCACCTTCGTTGATGTCAGCTGGAAGATTCCCTCTGAGAACCGAGAAGTTTAGTGAGAGTTCACCGTTCAACCAAAGTCCTATGGGGTCTTGGAAACGCTTCACTCTTGGATTAGCCGTTGTAGCGTAATAGACTCTGTAGATATAGTATCGCCTGCGGGCAGCAATGGCGAGGTCAATTTCCGTCTTGGGCCACTCAAAATCGTCCGAGTCATCCTCTGTAGCCTTTACTTCAATCCAGATATCTTGGTTGTTTTCATCCTTCGAAGCAAAGTCATGGTTGCTAGTTTCGTTGTCCTTCGATACCCATTTCAAAACCTGCTGCGGGTCAGGATAGCCAAGATTGTATAGTCTTTGCAACTCCTTTTCCCATACTATCTCCTCTCCACGCTTGCCTATTGCTTTTTTGCGGGATTCAGACGGGGGATTCCACGAACCAGTTCTTGTTCCGCCTCCTGTTCGGCCGGTAATTGGTTCAGGTGCCTTACCCGAGCCTGGTTCATAATCTTCTAGAGGGATAGCATCAAGGTCGAAATCAGGAAATACGAACTCCTCTGAAGCACGAACTTCCGTTTCTTCTTCAACAGCTGATGGCTTTCCAGCTGCTTCTTCAGGTAGGCGTTGCACTGACGGCATGTGTTCGAAGGAAGCTTCGCCACCCAAGCCAGCTTTGACTAATTTCTCAAACTCCGCATCCAATTTCTCTCCTATAGGCGAACGCTCTGTGCTCTCGCCTGCGGATTCTTCAGACAATCCGAAGAGTTCCTTCATTCTCTCGTAGTCGTCAAGTTTGACCCCTTTCGGGATAAGGAATCTCCATTTGTCCTCTTCCGACCGCATATCTAGAAGAGTCCCGAAAGCATCACCAAGTCTTTCGATCTCTATATACGAGGCCAGATGTCCGGAAATGACAAACGGGTTTCCACCAGCTTCAGATGTGATATATAGTTCTCCAGATTTGATGGAGAAACCAGTCTGGACGCCAGCTGTTACTTGAGTTTTAAGATAAGAGTATGTTGGCACACTGATTATCTCGTGGGTTCCCTTCAAACTCTGTTGGATGTCTAGGCTCGACACCACTGATAGTTGTAAACGGCCGAGAAGTCCAGCAACTCTTTCTAGACGCGAGGGCTGGCTCTTCCCTACGATTGTGAGAAAGTAAGGAACTGTATTAACAAACGTGTGCTGCAACTGTGTGGTTTCTTCGGCCAAAACATGGCCAGGCTCTATTCTTGATTCCACAATCTCCGATAGACGAGGGATATGGAGAAATTCCCTCAGTCTCCCCCAGTCCTCATCTATACGCACAAAGTAACATTTACCCTGCCAAACATCGTAGAGGGTACTATCATCAGAAAAAACAGTTTCTCTAGCAGGTCTATATTCTAACCTACCATTTCCTTCAGCGACCAGTTGAATCTGTTCTGGCTCAGATATGCTATTAGCACTCTCAATGCCACCAGCAATAAGGGCATTCTGCAATCGTTCACAAACCCAGCGGAAGGTAGCAATAACACCACGTCGCCATTCCTCAGCTATTGGTTGTGTTGTATTCTGAGGATTCAACACAAACATTTCTGGCAATCGACGAAGCAACTCAACGTATTCAACTGGCGTTGCCCGGGATGGGTCGGTTATGCCGATATCATTACGAAACGCGCCTAGCCTTTCTGACTCAAATTCACGATGGAGGCTAGGTACAAGGCTTCTTACCATAGCAGGCTCTGCACTACCGAGATGCCATACTTCTCTAGGTCGCAGTAGCCCGGCTATACGGCCTCGTACTATCGCTGGAATCCAACTCGACTCCTGAAGTTCGTACAACAAATAAGAAGGGGCGAATCGATTTGGTTTTGAACACCAGCCATGATTGCACCTTATGTTTACCTGTTTGAACTCCGAATAGTTATCCCAGTGTGATCCCAGCAGATGGAACAAACGCTCCAGTTTCGTTGCATTCGCTTCCTTCACCAAATCATCAAAGCGATGAAGAGCATAGGACTGGAGCAAATACTGGTTACTATCACCATGCCCAGCATCACAATGTAGTGGCTCGTCAATGTGGCGGAGGTATTTGCTCCAGTAGCGACGCCTGCAATGCGGATGCCTTTCGGTGAGATTCAAGAGTCTATATCCAGCTGGCAAATCGGGAGAAACCTGAGGTTCATAAACCTCTTTCTCTACACGGGGTAGTGCTGCTACACCGAGCCACGCGAAGAATGAGTACCACTCTTGCTTTTTAGTTTCCTCGTCTATACAGAGTTCGTCTACTTCTCCAAGGAAGAATATATCGTCGAACTCGCCATAGATGTGTTCTAATTCCTCCGTACCGGTCCAATAAGTTCCGAAATACACCGTATTAGCCGGCCGCCACTGTTTATCCGGCTTCAGCACCCTGGCTGCTGGTACAGGCACAATTTCTAGTATTCTTCGAACCCTTGGATCTCCAGTGCGCTCTGCTTGCCAATAGGCCCAAAGATAATGATAGAGTTCAACAAGAGAGTCTTTTAGGATGGCTGGATACGATGCCGGTTCCCTCAATACTGGTGCAATACCTCTGAGGATTACCTCGCGGTAGGTCTGGCTCGAGACCCCCAGTTCAGAGAGCAGCCTAAATACAGGATCTGTCCATCTTGGCTCGGCATAAGTCAGGAACGCTACCACTTGGAAGGGGAATCCAGATGGTGGGTCTGCCTCGTCCTCTCGAGTCTTGGGATGAAAAGTTCTGTCCGAAGGAAGCGCCCAGCCTCTTGCTGTTGGAATGCATCGCATGTCCCGTAGTGATGATGTAAAGTGTATTAGCTCGTCTGCTTTATTTCTCCAATCTGCAAAGAAGTCGAGGACTTCTCTGGCTCGGCTTACATCGACGCTCGGTGGCGCATCCTTCAGATTAGCCAGCGCCTGTTTCACTGTGAGCATTACCGCACCCAAATTTGTCAGGAAAGCTTTATCCTTCGAGATTCTAATCTTCTCCTTGTTCTCGACTTCGGTAACAGCAAGCGCACGTTCATTCAGGGCTATTCTATCCATCGGTAGGTACACGCGAAACTTCTCGGCGTCCGCACCCACTGGTGTTATTGCTACTTCGCTTGGTTTGCCGTGCCCTCCTCTCTGTAATGGAACAAAGGAAGACAACTTAAGGTTCTCCACGAATGAGTCATAAAGTTCTTGTGCCATTTGCCCTTGAGGTTCGCCAGACGGGGACAGGACATCTACGATAGATGCTTCCCGGGGGAAATGTTTAACAAGGCCTGGAATAACTTGGTTCTTCAAATAGTCAGCCATCCTACTTGATAGCCACTGGTTGTATCTGTTCGCTGGGATTGACTTGCGACTCCCACCCAGATAGTAATCTGCATTGATGAGAAAACGAAACCCGGATCTTACTTCGGTTGGGAAGTAGGCGTAGATTAGCTGAGACATCTCAGGTACTGCAACGCTTTCTGCGTTAGGCGTCAGGAAAGCGAAAGCACAGGACACGTGTGTTACTTTTTCCCACTGACGGTCTTCAAGAGCACTAATAACGGTTCTGTCCTCTATTTCAATTTCTGGCGACCGAAACACAAGCCAATCGCCTGTAATACTATCGTTTACAGTTAGCCGAACAAAATCCTCTGACTCATTGCCATAAGCCGCCGTACCAAACCTTTTGAAGACAGCCTTTGGCCTGCCGGGAATGTAAACTTCAATTTCATCCACTCCCTTGAGGAACAAAAGTAATTCAGGTCGAATATCTCTATCAAGATCGGCAAGAGTCTTGTTAATATCCACTCGCAGCGGAAGTCGAACGATTGTGGAATAACCACCGAGTTCCTCGAATGCTTTACGGTCTTCGTCAGGGACGTCATTTACACTGCGGGGAAAGACAAAGCGATGCAGCGGTATTAGCATATCCCTTGGCAAATCGATGCCAGCGATTTTGGTAACTACTCTACGAGCCTCCGATTGGCTAAAGCCGAAACAATATTCTCCTGAGTAGATCTCGGGTTCATGTGTCACCTCCATCACTGACTTGAAGCCAATTCCCTTATATCCTATGGACTTTCGCGGATCCTTGCTGCTTTTTCCAAAGCGGCAGAGATTCAAAACATCATGTTCGTTGAAAAGGCATCCTTCGTTTGCTACTAGCAAAGACCTGCCCGTCAAATAGTAGGCTACTTTATATCTGCCTCTGGGTTGTGCTGTTTCCTTCCTCTGCCGAATTTGGTCTGAAATGGCATCGTCAGCATTCTGAAGAAGTTCAAAAAGATAACGTCCTTGATACTCTCTGCTCGCTAGGGATTCAGAGAACCCCAGATCCTCTATGTCTTCGAGGTAGTTCTGAACCGCACCTGCCTGTGCACTAGCTTGGAGTACTCTGAGCTTCTCCTCGCTAATCCACCTTATGAGGTCACCCTCTTGTAGAGAAGTACTCATCCTTGTCTCTTGTATCTTTGTAATACTGCTGGTTTCTTACTTGTATTATACTATTGGGGTGGCAGTCAGTAAATCTTAGCCGTGTTCATGGCATGGGCCTGCCGCTAACCGCTATATCGTGAATAAAGGACAGAAAGCCCTGTTTTCAATCGATAGCTTATTAACTAAGAGAGAAATACCGCCGCTCCAAGTATTTAAGGTAAGCTGAATCTGCATCCGGTAAGTGCCTAATTCTATTGAATAAATCCTGGTAAGCCATTGTCTGGAAGCTGATTTCATCCTTTATGCTAATAGAGAATCTAGCCAACTCTTCTTCATGCTGCTTAGCTTCATTTGAGTTTATCTTATACCAAAGATACAACAAAGAAAACTGGCTGCGATAACTGCACGTCAACCCCAGTACATGTTTAATAAGCTGCGGAACATCGAGGTATTCGAAATCAGTTCTAGCCCCCGATTGTTGACTGATACTTTCAGCCAAAGCCTTTGTCTTTGGGATCCCATCCCATATATTACAATGCTCAAGATATATATCGAGGTGGGTATCCTCATTGTCTCTTCGAGTTTTTCGGTGATAAGTCTCGGTGAATTTTGACTCGATAGCCAGCGGAATTTGTCCAATAAATTCAATATCCAGATGGGGTGGTGTCCTATTTACACCTTTAATCGGGTGAGTTTTTTCGAACTCCATACCACTGATGATACCTTCCGCGCCACAGCACCTCGCTATATCCTCAATCCTATTTTGGCGTCGCCAATAATCGAATACATTTACGACAAGAGCAGAAGATGAGTGAAGAGCTTTCATGTGCGCTCGTTTCCCATCGAGTTCATGACCTTTTCCTCTCAAGTATTCCCTTTTGGTTTCAGGATGGAGCTCATTGTTAAAAACATTATCCTCTACTCTTTTGGTGTAGCCTTCGAGGGGAATTTTCTCTTGAGTCGCCCATTCTAACTGGCGATAAGCAATATAATTAGCAGCTAGCATTTTCATTTAGACAATTCCTCCACTCCGCCTCTAGTATTTTATTACATTCGCACTATGGTAGGGCAATTAAATAACGACTAAGTCAGTAGCGATTGACCTTTAATTTTTTCAAGTGCGAGTACTTGCATGTCACAAATGTCAGTATTGTGCAGTGGTGAGTAGATGTTGTCCCACGATCCTTATTTGGTTATGGCGTTCTGCAAAACACCTGCAACATCGGAGGGATGTGTTGATACTGCCCACTGCCACTTGCCGAACCCAGCATGTCCATTTACCGCCCTCACCCATTCGTCCAAAAATTCGCGCTTTGTCCTATCTTGCTGAGTATCCTGCCCCTTTACCTCCAAAATTAGATGACCCCCAGTCTTCAGCTGAATGATGAAGTCCGGCCTGTATTTCTGTACCACTCCCTTAAAGATGTACAGGATTTCAAACCCTAGATGCTCATTCTTAACCCATGCTTGAACATTGGGATTTCGGTCAAGTTCAAAAGCCTCAGTAGCTTCCCATGTACTGTCAAAGACGCAGAAGTTAATATGGGACTTTTGGGTATATTCACACGGTTTTCCTGTCCACCAAGTTCTCATATCGCCGGTAGAACGGATTGGATTGTCGGTGTTAAAAACAGGGGTAATGGCTTCAGTATTCTCAAAGCGGATTTCTTGCCAGATGTGCTGCACTACTTTGTTCATGTTAAGCATAAGCAAGATACGGCGCTTCAGGTCAGCTTGATTGAAGAGTGGTGGAATTATCTGGATCTTACCCGAGGAAACAAAACCCTCTACCAGTCTAATCAACTGTGCCAGCAGAAATTCCTTGTTGCCATGCCACGTTGGTTTCATCTGGTCATAGACATCTATAGCTGCGGTAAATATTACCTTTTGCCAGCGGTATTTCTCGCCCAGGTTTTCTAGGTCAATCTGAGAAATTCTAGTCACATCTGGTTTACCAGCGATGATAGGTGCCAACTCAGCCAGCATTGCCGTGTCATAAGCATCTAGTATCAGGGGTTTCACCTGGCTTATATCAAGCGTTAGTTCGGGGCGATAGGTGTGTTCGATACGAATGATGTTTGGCCAGCGTATTTCATATTGTTGTTTTTGTGTCACAGGTTCTATTCGCGTCTTGGGAGACGGTGGCGCTGGTGGCGGGCCATCATGCGACTCATGTGGCAGGAAAGTAAAAGGAACGCCAAAGATGTTTACATATTCAGCATCGAATAAACCTGTATCCTTGTTCACTTCGTAAGATGTCCTGCGCAGGCCTCTGCCGACAACCTGCTCGCATAACAATTGGCTAGAGAACGCACGAAGTCCCATGATATGGGTTACAGTCTTAGCATCCCACCCTTCGGAGAGCATACCGACAGAGATAACCTTCTGAATATTTGCACCAGGTTGTCCTACCTTTCCAATCGTGTCAACCTCGGTTCGAAGTTGTTCAGCAAGCTCTTGTTTAGAGAGCTTGTGAACATGTTCATTATTCTCTTCAGCGTCTTCGACAGGCTTCTCAATCGGGATTTCTTCCTCCTGAGATTCCGCCATTTCCAGAACTTTGGAGTCAATATGGAGTATCCGGTTAGGGACACATAGTTCATCAATATGGATTTTCTTATGGGCAAAAGCATATTCGATTCGAGCCGCTGTTTCGACCCGGTTAGCCACAGTAATCATCACTGGAGGAGTTTCATGGCCAGATTCCTTCCATTTATTGACCGTTTCTAGCCAGTCCTTCCCCAGGAGATAATAGCCGTTGGTCACCAAATCAGGCAGAGGTTCATGTTCCTCAGCTTTCCTGCTTAAGTCATCTTTGACCTCAGGGTCGTTGTAAATATGATAAAGGCGTGACTTATAATCCTTGCTCAGCCTACCATCATCACGTATCACCACACGAGGAGTCTTGACGAGGCCGGATTCTATGGCATCGTTGAGGCCAAAATCGCTAACTATCCAGGGGAACAACGCTTCTTCGTAGACCTGCTTCCCCGATGGGGCAAATGGGGTTGCCGAGAAATCGTAGCAGCTGAGGATGCCGCGGGACCGATGGACCCTGTCCAGGCCACCTATCCACTTGGTTGCTTCCTCTATATCTTCTTTTTTCAGACCTTTAACCTTTGATTCTGCTGGTTTACGCCAGGCATGATGTGCTTCATCATTGATTACCACTATATTGCTAGCGCTGGATAAGTCTCCCAACACCTCACGGATATATGCCTCATCACTCTTGCTGCCACGCTTATCCACGCTTCTTTTCTTGTTGACTTGTTCCTCAGTCTCCCATTGCAGAGCATGCCAGTTACGAATCAGCACTTTGCCCTGGCGCAACCTCTCGAAAAACCCGGGAGGAAGGATGTTAAATTCGTCATAGTAATTCCCGATACTGGAAGGAATTAGCACCTGGAGGCGACTTTTTACTGTTAATCCCGGCGCCACAACGAATATATTCTTGGAGAAGCGGGTATCCTGCGGGTAAGTAACCTTATTCAGTACCTGCCAGGCGATGAGCATGGCCATGACGATGGTCTTGCCAGAACCAGTAGCCATCTTAGAGCACAAACGCTGGAATGAGCCACCATCCGAAGGAATGTCAATGCCAACCCTTTCCGCCGATGGCGCCTCGGTTAACCAGATAAGTGTCTCTATTGCTTCAAGCTGGCAAAAGAAGAAACGGCGGTCTTGCCGCTCGTCTAGATTGTACCAGTGCTCCAACAGTCTCTTAGTGATGCCGGTAACGCCGGCATAGGGATTAGTCGGATGTTCACGCCAGGCTTTAACCCGAGGTCGAATTTGGTTGACCAGGGGTATTTCAATGAAGATGCCTGGGTCATCAAACGATTTAGAGCCTTCGGAGGCGACTACATATCCGGCGGGGCGACGGCCAGCTTCCAAGGTAAAAGACCGAGTTTCGCGGTCATACTTCCAGTAGTACTCAGGTTCTTTATAGGGGGAATTTTTGATGAGCTCATCTATTCCAGATTTGGCCATCACCCCACCTCCACAATTTTGAGGCTTTCGATGCCACGGTCGTCGACGATTTTGACGGCGATGCGCTTGTTGTCGCCCGGCTTAAAAGGCAGCGAGACGGTACCCCGGTAAGCCTCAATCAGGTCCTCGTCAATCTCAGCCTTAAGGTTTTTCGCCAACCGTGACCAGCCTTCTTTCTCTCCGGCCAGGGGAAAGAAAACCTGCCTGGGGAAAAGGCTTCTGCCGTCGTAGTCGGTATCGAGCAGCCACATGGCGATATTGGCGGTGCCACCGGATTCAAGAGAGCCTGTCTTGGTGTTGTAGTAATCGAAGCCGAGGACTCTCACCTGGTATTTGCCTTTACCTTTACCTTCGGTAATCTTTTCCAGACTTACATCTGGCTGACCAATAAGCCAGTAACTGTCACTGCTGGCTCGCTTCTTCTTCAGGTCGTCTGTCAGTAGGTCAGCGTTCATCTGTGCCTTCAGCAGAGTAACGCCGGGCCAATCCGTTTCGTCAATGTCTTTGGCTGCTTCAGGGTCAAATTGAAAGGCCGCAAAGACTATAATCTTGGGCTTGGGAACAAGCGTCTGTGCCTCCTCAATGGCGAGCGCCACCTGCCTCGGCTCCAATGGGGCATGCTCGGGGCCAAAAGAAATAACTACCCTTTGTGGCTGACCGAATACTGCTCGGCCTTCTCTCACGGAATCGGCACCTCTGTCGTTAGGTTTGGTTTCAGCTTCGGCATGCAGCCAGCGGGTACCAGGGAGCGGCTCCACCCTTGAGAACAATATATATTGCCCCCTTTTACCCCTGATGCCTGTCTTAAGCAACTCGTCTCGCCATTCGGCCTGGCGCAGGGTCTCGCCGGAGCGGCTAATTGATTCGTCTGCCGGAAGTTCCCCTTCTATCTCGGTAAGCGGCTTAACCGCTGGTGCTGGCACAGCCTCAACGGTAAAAGGCCCGCTCACTCTGGCTTTGCAGTTATCAATAGAAGGTTGGTCATAGAGAATCTCGTGTGCTGGTGGCTCATTGTTGGCTAATGATTCAAGTATTGTATGTGGGATTGTCTTATAGTTGAATCCGCTATCGACGCCCTCTTCCGGATGCGCTAGCTCGTAGTAATCATATAAGGCGGTCATTAGCCGCTGCTTGGCTAGGGTAATGGCCACGCGTGAGGTATCACAGGTTATCCAACGCCGTCCCCATTGCTCAGCAATCACTGCAGTCGTCCCGCCGCCACAAGTCGGGTCAAGAACCAAATCCCCTGGGTCAGTTGTTAATAAAAGACAGCGTTGGACAGGTAGTTCGTCCGTTTGAACTGCGTATACAGGAAACTGTTCTGCCAAAGTGTCATCCCACAAATTATTCAGGACCGAATATGGAAAATCTGTGAAATAAATTTTATATGGTCTCGTAGAGCTGTTCCCAGTGAGTCTATTCATTTGTTTCAATCTTTCCATGCCTTGTGGGCCAGCTTTCCACTCGTGACCAGAAGGAGGGCAAAGGCTCCGTCCATCAATTTCAATTGGTTCTATATTCTTTGGTTCATTACTTTTTTTAGAAGCTGAGTGAGTTCTAAAAACTTTTGAAAGGTCTAACTCAGGATTTGCGATATCTTCCTCTGTGATAGCTCTAACACCATTTTCATCTTCATAATAGCGGAATTCTCCTCTTAGCCGAGCTTCTCTGTTCGCAGGTACATACAAGGTGCGAACTTTTAATGTGTCTATGTCTTTTGCATACCAAACAAGGTAATCAAATAATTCAAATAGTCCTTTACCGAATCTTGATAGGTACGAGGCCCTTTTTTGAAAGGGTATAATATTGACACAATTGTTGAAGTCAAAAACCTCATCAAGCAGGTTCTTAACATAATGAAGGTTGTTATCATTGATTTGAACAAAGACACTTCCCGTTTCGTTTAATAGTGCTTTTGCCAGCAACAGCCTATCCCGCAGATACGTCAAATAGGAGTGAATCTCTAGCTCCCAGGTATCCCGGAAGGCCTTAATCATCTCCGGCTCGGCGGTCAGGTCCTCATCCTTCCCGTCCCTAACATCCCGCTTATTAACAAAGGGCTGAAAATTGGAGCCATACTTAATGCCGTAGGGCGGGTCGATGTATATCATCTGCACCTGTCCAGCCAGGCCTTCTTTTTCAATGAGAGAATTCATCACCAGCAGACTGTCACCGGCAATGAGGCGGTTTGACCAGCCGTGTTTGTGCTGGTAGAACTCAATGGCTTCACGAAGGGGCGGGTTCTCCTCTATCATATGGAAAAATGATGCCTGTTCATAGTCTTTGCCATTGCGCTTGCGAACCGCTTCAATTATGCTACGAGGGTCGATACGCTCGTGGACATGGAGAGAAACGGTTGGGACTTCGAAGGAGATGTGCTCTGCCTTGCCAGCCCAGACTAGCTGTGGGTCAAGGTGGGGGTCATAAGAATAGGTCTTTTTGCCGGTCTCCCTATCGGTTCCCGGGGTAACCAGGCCGACAGGCGGATTATTTACTCGCTGCTTTCCTTTGTGGTCGTATTGCTCAATCGGTTTCTTCCCTTTAGCCATAAGCATCAACTCCTTGACTTACTTTGAGCGTACCGTACAACCCTTTGCATATGCAAAATATAACGATGACATTGAAAGAAGTCAAGCGAAAAGCTCTTGGCGAGACATTGAGCTTGATTACGGTTCCGTAGGACACTTTTCGTCACATTGTGTAGTAATGAGATATCAATTGATTTCTTAGGGGGGGTCAGCTTAGAATAGAGATACTCGGAGTAAGAGGAATCAGTTAGGTTGGTGCCATGATTAATAGTCGGTTGCCTCCGCAAGGCTTACTCGATGGGGTTCGACAGATACGGGCTTGGGACCATTTGCTTTCTGCAGAAGTGGGAAAGAAGATGGGAGACGAGGGGCTACGCTCTTACCTTGGAGACAAGCTGCGTTCAATTATGAGTGAGCTAGAAATTGAGGTATCTCATCGGAGGGCTAAGGCGATTTTTCGCGGAGAACCCAAGTTAACCTACGTAGTAGCCTATAAAGGAGCAGTAAAACTAGAGTTCACGGATTTGCTATCACACAAAGCAGATTCACGCATACTAGAATCTGTACGGACATACCATACGGGAGAATGGGAACAAAAGGCAAATGCTGTATATCAAAAATGCCTAGATTTGAGTAACCAGTGGTACTCAGTGGTTCGCTTAATAAACCAATTAGGCATTACTTCACACACCCCAGAAGAGATAATAGAGCTTATTGAAGCGACTGGAGACTCAAAAGAGACTATAAAGCTTCTCGTTCTTGGTGACGAATGGGAAGATATGTATGGAGTACACATGGCATATGCTCTGCTTGGCAAATGCCGAGAATCCAAGTTCGTTCTGGACACAGTCATATCGATTCATCCGGAAAATCCATATGGCTATCTTCTTTTGGGCTGTTTATTTAGGGGCGCTCTACAGAATGCTAATCCACCTCCTAGGGACTCAATAGCACGCTTTAGAGAATTGTTAGAAACAACGGGCAAAGCAGGAGAGGAACGCATTAAGGAAATTAAAGCATCAAATCCCCGTTTTTACAGGGCCCTCACTAGTAGAGAGTATGAGCAAGAAATCGAAAAAACAGAGGACATGCTTAGCCAAGTGACACTGGAGGCATTGGGCTGCAGTTGGGACTTCGCCTACGACATGGCAGAGGAACTATTTAAGGAAGCTATGCGACGCTCGAGAGACAAAAAGACTAGAGAGATGGCTTGGGCGGATTTGTCGAGCTTAAAAATGTACCATAAACCTGAGTAAAGGACATAAATCTACCCCCAAGCTCAGCACTTCTCCGGCTGAGCGTAATCGACAAAAGTAACATCTAGCCAGATTGTGTCTTCAGGATCTGTCCCCCGGTTTCTGCTCCGGTTCCGCCTCAGTCACTGCTCAGTTCCGCCTCGCTTACCGCTCGGTTCACGCTCAATCAACTGCTCGGTTCAGGCTCGCTCACCGCTCCCCATGCTCGCGTCCCTGCGACAGTGTAGCACGGAGCAAGCCACCTCCCATCTAACCGAGCGAGCGAGCGGTGGAGCGATGGAGTGGCAGTGTGATAGACCGACAGAGCGGTAAATGACCTCGGATGAGCTTAGTCTGTGGTGATATGCTCTCCAGCAAACAAAACGATGAATCGTGCAACGGCCAAGCTTATCAAACGTTAAAAGAAGCCATCTCAGCATTCTTTGAGTATCTGAATCTCCATTGAGAACCCACAACAGACTGGAAAAATGTCCTCAAGCCTGTTTACATTTGTCTGCGATGATATTTACAGAAGCCAAGCTAACCAACATTAACCAGCCCGATTACCAAGGGGGTAACAAAGACCTCTATGATGGCTGCAACGGCAAGCCCAGGAAGAATCCACCTCAAGTAAACTTTAAGGCAATCTGACAACTGTAATTTGACTTGGCTCTCTCTTCGTGACAGCCACTTAAGTGATTCCATACCTAGCGTGAGGCCCAAAGCGGCGGCTAGCAAGATCACCGGAATCTCGATCACACCATGCGGTACAAAGCTAGCTATAACGTATCTCCATCCCTTGACTGATTCAAGCGCGGAGCTGAAGCCTCCGAGGATGAAGCCGTTTAGGCCTATGAAAGGTAGAGGTGGTAGTCCCAGTAGGATACCTAAAAAAACTAGCCCAAGAGCCTTGATTGCGTTGTTGATGAATATTATTAAGAACAATAGGATAGACGGGTTACTGGCCTGTCCTAAGGGCCCTAGTACACCGCCTAACTGTCTCATAAGGGCCTCAGCGGTATTCTGGCCAATAAGCGTACCTAATACAAGACTAACAAAAAATGTGCTGGTCGCCAATACAAGATTCCGAATCAGCACCTTTTGTCTGATTATCTGAGTTACCTGCATAGCTCATTCTAAATCTAAGGAGTCATTGTATCAAACCTTACTGATTTCGCTAAAATCACAATCTGGCTAATTGTTATTATGGATGGTTATGGCTTCTTTGGCAGCCTTCTGCTTCATTAACACGTATTAGTGTATAAATAAGTGTGATATTATTACGTGAAGAAGTACACTACGATTGGTGTGGAGACTAGATTAACATGAACGAATATGATTTACTCGTGGTCGGTGGTGGGGTGGCCGGTTCAACAGCAGCAAAGTTTGCGGCGAAACGCGGTTTGAAGACACTCTTGATTGAAAAGGCCAAGACACCGAGAAACAAGCCGTGCTCCGGAATACAATTCTCTTATTTAGAGAAACTCATCGGTGAAAAGATTCCTAGAGAGGTACTATGTCAGAATAGCCTCTTCAAGGTAGAAATGATAACACCAAGTGGTAGGACTGTCAGAGGCCGTATGCCTATGTTCAACTTCTGGAGGTCGACGTTCGATAGCTGGTTGAACTCGCTCGCCGCTAAGGCCGGAGCAGAATTTCGGGACGAGGTTCTATTGGCAGGATTTCAGGAGGACGGCAAGGTCATCAAAGCCAAGCTTGTGTCTAGAAACAACAGCTTTGAGGTCAAGGCTCGTTATCTTATTGCCGCTGACGGGCTGCTGTCTGGAATACGTAAGATGATGCGACCCCAAGATTTCGATGCGAAGGCTACTGGAGGGGCGGTCAATTTCTATTTCAGGGGTGAGACCAACCTGGATCCTAACACGCTTTACATGTTCTACCAGCGTGAGTTCTCAAACCTCATGTTTGCCTGGGTGTATTTAAAGGACGACCAATGGGTAATCGGTTCGGGAGGCGACCCCGAGCCTTTGAAGTATGCCAAGCGATTCTTCCACTACATTAAACAGAGATTCTCGCTGCGTGGAGAAGTGGTCAGGAGAGACGGTTTCGCATCACCACTCAGGAGCGGAGTTTTCCCAGGAGATGGAAATATCCTGATAACTGGGGATGCCGCCGGTCTGGTGGACCTGTACCGTGGATTAGGCATGGACAATGCCGCAATCAGCGGACGGCTGGCTGTGAAGGCTATCATGCAATCCGAGGAAACCGGCGGCCTGCCATGTGAGGTTTATAGCCATCTCCTTAGAGGCATGGTGCGCCAGATCGATAGAAATGCGGCTAGGCAGCGCAAGATGTTCGCGACCAACGAGTCACTGAAGAAAGGCTTGTCTACCCCTAGACTAATTCACCGCGGACTCCTTATGCTGTCGATTATGCAACTTAACAAGGTTCTTCCTCCAGGAAGAATAATTACACTTCCCCTCTAGCATTCAGTATTGAACAGGCCTTCAGATTTATCGTCAGTTCAGAAATCATGCGATAGGTTGAGCTACACATCCTGACGGATTGTGTGATGTATCGAATTATCATTGAACAAAACTGACGAATGTTACCTCAATGGTCAGCCAGCATACGCTATTTACATGCGACCCCGGGCTGGTGCTACAATAGCGTAAGAGGCTATGGTCGGTGGACGAGTCAATCTAATGAGAAGGAGGTTCGTATGGTTGTGGATTTAGACCAACACATTTTTCGACTAGTGGTGGAAAGAGTGAAGGAGCGTAGAGATTCTCTGCGCAATATGATGCGTTTCACTAATTCAGGAATAGAGGGATGGT
>Ga0209121_10001454_pt1 | contig 24875 bp, 27 predicted proteins | sample Cruoilmetagenom3_FD_187292 | JGI IMG/M metagenome (GOLD analysis project Ga0209121, IMG submission 187292) | Oil polluted marine microbial communities from Coal Oil Point, Santa Barbara, California, USA - Sample 3 (SPAdes) (version 2) | ecosystem: Environmental > Aquatic > Marine > Oil seeps ... | reverse complement strand
AATTTTATGACGTGTATGAGGTAGTAGACCGAAAAGTTACAGTGGGATGTTCCCATATAGATACAGCCTATTGGTAAGTTATTTTATGGGAGATGCCTTGCACCGGGCGCACCCTTTCTTTCTCCCGAGCTGGTTTATCATCGTCAACGTCAGGAAACCTGTCAGGGAGATCCCACCGGCGATCATAAAATCCCTGTGGAGATATATCGCGAGCGGTATCGCGATGATCGGTACGACCGTCAGCAGCCCCAGGCCACGGCCGTCAGTTTCATGCCGAGTTCGTAATCGCCGGATTCCTCACCGAAGAGAGAAGAGCTCAGCCTGCCCCAACCACCGTCTTCGTAAACCGCCGGCAGCGGATTCCCGGACGAGTAAAACCATCATTGCGGGTTGAAGTCGCAGGGAGGCCTCGGTTAGGGGATGATCATCATCGGTATAAGTGATATTTTTTAAAATATAAATATTGAGCGCATAAATCTAGACGGGTGGGTACAATTTTGCCCACGTTTTGCAATTTCATGTATTCTGTCATCTTTATGTGATATATGCAGGAAGAGCATTTGTTGGCTCATAAAATGGTCTGTGTGCCTTCACAACGCCCTCAAATTAATGAACAGTAGGTTTATCAACTTAAAGTACGCTCTCTTTACTATTGATTTAATAGAGTGAATAGTGTGGTCCACAAAGCAGTTACTTTCGGTGCTGACATCATTGAAGCTCTTAATGAGAACGACTTATGTGGGAAACGTGAGTATAGAGGGTAATAGAATTGAGACGCAAGATATTAACGAATGACAATAGGGCTGTTGAAGTCCTTCGTATACCATATTATTACCAGTCCAACTCAGATTGGTTATGTTTTGTGTTCTCTCTAAAGATGTGTTTGGAATATTTCAAGAACATTTATCAAAATACTGTTGTAAGAAATAATACGCCTAATTTAAATATTGATAATATAAAAGCCTTAACACATTCGCGTGAATTTACGGGGACACGGGTAGACAGATCTCTTATGAATGAGTTATCGAGAGAAATTCCTCCAATAGAATTTTCTTTGAATGAAGAGTGTTCTATCGACACACTCATAGACAATTTTAAGAAAAACCTTCCTACGATAGTTCTATATAACTGTTCATATGTGCTCTACGAAGAAGCAGGACCCGGTCATGCTGGCGTGGTTATAGGTATTGTCGAAGATAATGACCTGATACTTAACAATCCTTGGTTGGGTCCTGAAAAATTAGTAAAATGGAAAGACTTCCTTAAAGGGTGGGAACTTGAATATAATAGGGTAGTGGTGATGAAGCCTAAAACTCAAACAAGACTGGTGGTGGAGTAGCGTGCAACAAAGAATATTAAGTGATCTGCCTGTTACTGAAAAAGACGCTCAAAAATTTGCGTACAATGTGATTAGAAGTGAGTTAGGCAGTATCCCTTATCCAGGAACACCCCAATTAAAAGAGAACATTTGGATAGTGCCGATCATGGTAAGATATCCTCGCGTTCTCTCTGATGATATAAGAGAGGTTCCTGAGAGAGTACGATTTATGAACTTTGAAAATCTTGGCGAAATAAAAATTGATGCGACTAAAGGTGAATTATTATACAGGCCTAGATATTATGACATGAGCAATGTAATAAGGGAAAATCTAAGGAAAGTTCGAACTACCGTAGAAATGGCATTAGTCAAAGTAGGGGCAAGTAGATTTGCGCAATTGCCTTTCCCAGAGCACATGCACACGCCGATTGCCGACATTTTATCGTGGTTACTAATTAAAGATAGAATAGATCTATCTAAAGACTTATTCTTAATAGGGGTTGATGGTAGTGACAAATATATCCAAAATATTAATCTACTGGAATCGGTGGGGTTAGTAAGAAAAAGTGGCAATTTAATATTGCCAGATAATAATCTAATTGAAATAGAAACAAGATGTACGACCCTTCCAGAAAAAATATCTAACTCGATGGCATTCTTCTTTGAGAAGGGATATACGTTTATTGAAAGCATAAACCAGGTATTGGGCCCGCATTTGACCATAGCAGGATTTTGTTATGAAAATGCATTAGAATATGGAGACCTCGTTCCTATCAATTACGAAACTATTGATAGGATGATTGTAGGTATTTATAGACAGGAAATGAAAAAATTTAAATTACCAAGATATTTAATTCAACTTGAATCCGTAGGCTTGTTAGAAGAAACAAATATATCTGGAAAAGTTGTATGGAAAGGAAATGAGGATATATTTGATAAAATACAACAAGAAGAAGAAATTTTACAACCTATCAGGAAATTTCTTAACTCTTAATATATCAACAAGAAAAATAACCGCGGAGGGCGCAGAGGAACGCAGAGCATTTAACCATTTATTTTCCCTCCGCGCCCCTCTGCGTACTCTATGGTTATATTCCGTGTTTGGTTACAGTATGCCCCAGGTAGTTCCTGCGTAATGAAGTCCCCCATAGTGGTTTAGGTACCTGAGTAGTTATAGTCATACTTTATATACAACAAGAGAATGAGAAGAGGGTTCAAGATATCGTGGAGAAGAGCCAAGGCGGGTGATCCTTCCCGCACAGCACCCCAACCAAACGCGCCTTTATTTTTCTATTCCTGCGAACCTCCCAGCCCCCTCGACGACCCTGAAACAACATATTCTCGGGCGCCTCGCCATCGCTGGCCATTGTGGATTCCAGGCGCGAGGGGATCCTCCGCATAACCGCGAAATGCAGCGCCCTACACCATTTTCCTTCCCCAGAGACCCTTCACCATCAGAGCCATCTTGGGGTTCTTGAACTGTTTGTATACAGCCATATCCTTAGGATACCCGATGAAGGGACTGATGGAGCCGTCCTCCATGTTGGCCACCCAGATCTTGACACCGGCCTCCTCGGTACCAACCCCCTTCTCCTGGAAGTAGTCGACAAAAGGCCCCGGGCTCTCCTCATGAGGCACTATGACCACCGAGCCATCCATACCCTCCACGATCATCACATCTCCTATTGCCGGAAAGATGCGGAAGGCAATCGTCTTCTCCCTGGATGCGAAGATGATCCGGCCATGGGAGTCGTGCTCCAATAGGTAGCCTGCCCCGCCCATGAACTCCACCAACAGGTCCTGAAGGTTGAGGACCACCAACCCCTTCAGCTCCTCCAAGGCCGCCTGGAACCGGTCATAGGCCCCCTTGAAGTCATCGTCTCCATAGTTGCCGGCGTGCACGAAGTGGAAGATCCTGCCGTTGAGGGTAATCGCACTATCCGGGTGGGGCAGGTTGATGAAGACAGGATTCTCGCTGAGAAGATCGGCGAAGATCCCCACAGCCACATGATCCTTCCCCAACATCTTCTCCAGCTCTTCTCGCTCGGCTTCGTCCAGCCCGGCCTCGCGCACATACTGGTAGACCCGCTGGAGCAGCTCGGCCCGAGCAATGATCTTCCGCTCGGTGAGCAATTCGCCAAGACGCCTCACGATGATCTCAGTCTTGTCAACCTTGTCGTTCATCCTTATACTCCAAGACCAAGCTCTGCTCGCAGCTCGCCCATGGTGGCGGTCCTCTCCGCGAAGGCGTTATGCTGGTGTATGCTCTCTTCGTTGATCTGCTTCAAGGAGATCACCGCATCGTCTGGCAGGTCCTCGAAGGATTCCACCACCTTCTTGGCCATGGTCCTGACGCAGTCCTCCACGAACTTGGGGTTCTCGTGTGCCCGGGCGACGACCATGGCCTCGTCCGGGCGCTTCAGGAGACCGTAAACCTTGGCGCTCATCGACTCCTCGATTATACTGATTATCTTCTCCAGCGAGACACAACGCCGGTCGCGCACCTCCACAGAGATGATTCCCCTGCCCCGCTGGTTATGGGTGGCCACTGGAAGCCGGGCAGCAAGACCGTAGACCTCCTCCGGGCTCAGGTTCAGCTTCTCGAGCTCCTCTCTCACCAGGTCTCTCATGATCTCCTGGGCACAGGGACAGGCGGTCATCCCCACCACCTTGGCCCCCACCACTTTTCTCAGATGGCCGGCTTTGGCCACGGCCTCGGCGAATATGTCCACTACCTCCTGGCAGGTGATATGGGTGGCGGGAGACCGCCTCTTCACCACATACTCGCTCTTCATCTTCACCTCTGCCCTGGTGGCGTATTCGTGTTTGGAAAGAACCCTGCGTGCGATCTCGCCGCATAGCTCCTCGATCTCGTAGACCGGTTCGTTGACCACCACCTCCAGAACCTCATCGATCACCTCGAAGTTCCTGGACAGGTTCGCCCCCTTTCGGTTGGAAGGTAGATCCACGAAGACCTCGAAGTTGGAGATCAAGACTATGGGACGATCCTCTTCACGCAACACCTTTACGAGCTTCTTTACCCCGGTCAACCCCACCCGGGTGAGGTTTATGGGGTACTCTGGGCTACAAGCCTGGACGTCAGGAAGGGTATCCAATAGGCTTCACCTACAGAAGATCTCGTCCTCCTCAAGCTCATCTGTGAGGACCAGGAGGTCATCCACCTCGGCTAGAAGCTGATCAAGAGTCTCAGAGACCTGACGATCGCGCTCGTCCATCGTGTCGAGTAGCTCTTCGAACTCGACGCAAAGCTGCTTACCGTCCAGATCAAGAAGTGTGATGTCCCCTAGCCGTCTCTTGATATCGTCCGAACTCAGCATAGATACCAATCAAAGGTCAAACCTATTTTAGGCTTTGCCTGCCGACCTGGAGTCAGCTATATCTATCTGTAAAACTACTCACCATTGGAGAGGTAAGATCATGATCAGGAGATGCCCAGAACACGGATTTTTTCGGGGGGAGGTATGTCCTTGTGGCGAACCTGGCCAGATTCTGCTCGACGACGAGCGAACCGAGAAGCTGGGCAGGCTGGTGGCAGGTGCACTCAGGCACTTCCCCGACGACCTTGGCTTGGCCATAGACTCCAGAGGCTGGGTCGATCTAGACTCCCTGACCAAAGCAATCCGCACCAGATACCACTGGGCGGACAAAGATCTGCTCATAGCCCTGGTCCAGTCAGACCCGAAGAAGAGATACGAGATCGAGGAGAGATACATCAGGGCCCGATACGGCCACTCGGTCGACGTGGACTTGGACTACCCCATGAACACAGTCCCTGCCCTCTACTACGGAGCCAGCGAAGAAGAAGCCGGCAGGATCCTGGAGGTGGGACTCAAGTCAGCATCCCAGAGGTACGTCCACCTGAGCACCACTTCGGAGAAGGCCTGGTTCGTGGGTACCTTCCGGACGAAGATCCCCATCATAATCGAGGTCGATGCCCAGGCCGCCCAGAACGATGGGATCACCATGATGACGGTGAGCGAGGAGATCGTAATATCGGAGAATATACCCCCAATATACCTGAACCTCGTATCGGCGGAAGGATAGATCTCATTTCCCGAACCTGCGCTCCCTCTGCTGGTAGTCCCGGATGGCCCGGAGAAAGTCAATCTTTCTCATGGCGTCCCAGTTTACATCGGTGAAGTAGAGTTCTGAGTAGGCCGCCTGCCAGATCATAAAGTCGCTCAGCTGCCGTCCACCCGCCCTGATCACCAGGTCTGGCCGGTACTTGAACCTCAGCTTAGCCTCGATCATGGCCTCATCGATCTCCTCCGGGTCCACCAGTCCCGACTCCACATCTTCCAGCAGCTTGCCGATGGCTTCGGCCACTTCTCTCTTTCCCCCGTAGCCCAAGGAGATCACCAGCCTGACCGGGCCACCCGTCCCCAGCTCGATATCTTCATCGGCGGTGTGGACGCTTATCTCCGCCGCCAGATCCCTCAACTCCGATACCAGAGGCTCCAGATACCCTGGCCCACAGTCTCCCATGAAGAGTATGATGCCCCACACCCGGACAGACTCACACCAACCTACGAGATGATCAACCCTTCGCCACCCCTCGCTCCTGGGATCGCCAGCAGGGAGAACGATGGCGATACAACGGGGAACCTTACCCCGAGATATCCGCCTCTCCAGCAGCTTCTCATATGCGTAACGCAGCATTCTCACCCATCTATGACTCTCCGAAGAGAAAGTATTTTTGTAATCGCGTCAATCTGGTTTGGCATGCAGAGAGATCTGGCCGCCAGGATCGCCGTAGGGATGACAGCCCTGCTCATCCCCTATGCAGGGGCTTATACAATATTTCTCCTGGCCGCCATCTCTCTTCTGGAGCGGAGAGTTCGAACCCTTTCCGCATCGTTGTCTCTGCTCCTCTTCCTGAGCTGGGGGCTGAGGTACACCGAGATCGATCTTCCTCTCTACCTGGTAGCTATATCCTTTGTGCCCCCCACCTTCGCCGCCGTGGTATCCGGTCGTTTCCACGGCCTGAAAGAGAGCCTGGTCTACATGGCAACGACGATGGTTCTGGGATACCTGGCCGTTCTTGCAACCGCCCCGGCGGAGCTCGCGCCAGAAAAAGTCCTCTTCCTGACGACCCTGGCAGGTCTGAGCGGTGCCTTCCTTCACGTCGCATCGACCGAACGCGACTTCTCCGTGCCCTTCGGGTCCTGCATGGTGATGTGGCTCTTCAGCTTCGAGTTCACCCTTCCCAGCCTGGAGAAGATGATCCTCATATACGTCTTCGCCCTCTCCCTTGGCCTGGCAGCCTACTGGATGAAGGCAGCCGACGCCGGGGCTGTGATGAGCGAGGCCATCATCTGCCTCCTGGTGGTGCTCTTCGGTGGGTTGTCCTGGTTTCTGCTCTTGCTTTCCTTCTATATGCTGGGTAGCGGTTTTACCAGGTACGGATACGCCCGCAAAGAGGAGCTGAGAATCGCTCAGTCCCGGGGAGGCCGAAGAGGATACAAGAACGTCTACAGCAACAGCCTGATACCCCTGGCTCTGGCCGTATGTTATGGGGTATACGGGAGCGAGATATTCTTCTTCGCCTTTTTGGGCGCGGTCGCCACGGCCACAGGAGACACCCTGGCCAGCGAGATCGGGGAGACCAGCAGGTCCAAGCCCCGGATGATAACCAACTTCAGAGAGGTAGAGCCGGGGGTGGACGGTGGCGTGACCTGCCTCGGAGAGCTGTCAGCTCTACTAGGTTCGGCGCTCATAGGTATCCTGGCGGTGGTCACGGGGATGGCAGGATACCATGGGGTCCTGGCGGCGATCTCTGGCGGGTTCCTGGGAACCAACTTCGACAGCCTTCTGGGAGCCACCTTCCAGCAGCGCGGCATTCTGAGCAACAACGGAGTCAACCTGGTGGCCGCCCTCTTCGGTGCCGTAGTAGGCGGAGCCGTCTGGATGATATTGTCATAGATAAAACGCATGACTCGCTGACTCGTGTCCGAAAGATGAAAGACGAAAGACAAAAAATAAAGGAGAGATCTCTGTGGCGTTGACAAAGATATACGGCGTCTTGGGACAGCCGATCGAACACAGCCTCTCACCGGCGATGCAGAACGCGGCCTTCGGCTCTCTCGGACTGGAGGCTCGCTACTGCGCCTTCAATGTAGGACGACCCAGGCTGAGAGAGGCTATTTTGGGCGCAGAGGCCCTGGGGTTCGGGGGCCTGAACCTGACCATACCCCTCAAGGAAGAAGCGCTCCAGGCAGTCCGGCCCGACCCGACCGCAAAGGCTATGGGGGCGGTCAACACCATCGCCTTCGGTGACGAGATCAGGGGCTATAACACCGACGGGATCGGAGCCCAGATGGCGCTGGAAGAGGCCAAAGTCCAGATCAAAGATAGCTGCGTCTTGATCATAGGGGCCGGTGGAGCGGCCAAGGCCATCGCCTACCAGCTGGCCCAGGCAGGAGCCGAGGTTACCATCGTCAACAGGAACGCAGACCGGGCCTGTGATCTGGCCGGATGGGTGGGCGGACACGGGTGCGGTCTTCATGAGCTGGATAGGCTGGTCCCAGAGGCCGACCTGGTGATCAACGCCACCTCGGTGGGGATGAAGGAGGGCGATCCATCTCTGGTCGATGGGCGTCTTCTGAAAAGCAGCCAGTCGGTCTTCGACGTGATCTACAATCGGAAGACGGAGCTTCTCAGGGATGCCGACCGGGCAGGAGCCAAGACCGTGGATGGGGTGATGATGCTGGTCTACCAGGGTGCCCGGGCCATAGAGATCTGGACGGGTCTAAAAGCCCCGGCGAAGGTTATGGAGGGAGCGGTGAGAAAAGAGCTGGAGATGAGATGAACCGGATGCTGATCGTGGGCGGAACAGGCGAGACCGGAAGCTGGTTCGCCCGCTACTTCAAAAGACGCGGGTTCCGGGTAACCGTCTGGGGCCCCAGCGGAAAGAGGGAGGTGGCCGAAGAGATGGGGGTCGGGTACGCAGAAGACCTGATCCGAGAGGTGAAAGAGAGCGACGTGGTGCTTCTCAGCGTCCCCATCGATCGCACCGCCGAGGTGATCGAAGAGCTGGGTCCGAATATGAAAATCGGCAGCCTCCTCATGGACGTTGCCTCGCTCAAGTCCGAACCCATGAGGGCCATGCTGGAGCACGCGCCCGGTGATGTGGAGGTCTTGGGAACGCATCCCATGTTCGGTCCCACCATGAAGGGTATCGGGGGACAGACGATGATACTGGTTCCTGCGAAGGGCAGATGCGAGATGTGGCTCCCCATCATGAGGACTCTGTTCCAGGAGGATGGGGCCAGGGTGGAGATCGTGGGTCCGGAAGAGCACGATCAGATCATGGCCGTGGTCCAGGCTCTGACCCATTTCGCCTACATATCCATCGGAGCCACCCTCAAGACCCTGGACTTCGACGTGGCCGGGTCGAGGAGCTTCATGAGCCCTGTCTACGAGATCATGATAGACTTCGTGGGAAGGATCCTCGCTCAGAACCCGGAACTCTACGCCAACATCCAGGAGAACCCTCGGGCGAGGAGGGTGAGAGATACCTACATCAAGGAGTGCATCTCCCTGGCGGAGATGACGGACCACGGAGACCGGGAAGGGTTCGTGAAGGTCATGAAGGACGCTGCAGAGCATTTTCAGGCAAGAGAAGAGGCCTTGATGCGATCCGATCGTCTGATCGAGATGAAGATAAAGGACAAAGACGAGCAGAGGCCAGACGTCGGGGGGAGGGACCGAGGCGATTACACCGCAGATGCAACCCGCCGTGATGTGGATGGATCCGAACGCGGGCGTTTCTGAGCAGGTGTCCGAGCATCTCCAAGTAGATCGTCGCACTTACCCCCACCTCCTGGGCGCCGAGCAAGAGGTCAACTTCATCGGCACCGGGATGCATGAGGGCGCGATCTGCATCCGGGCTCATGTCGGGGCGCACCAGCTGGCGGGAGAACGGCAGAAGTCCAAGCATAGGTTTATTTTTAGTGAGGACCACCGTTAAGCAGTAAAAAAAAAACTGGATGATGACCATCAGATAGAGTTGTCATGCCGGAGGCATCGGCTTGTCCGAGCGTAAAGATATCCTGAAGCTCCTTGCAGATCTTAAAGTCGAGATTAGAGTGATATTAGAGAATAAACTGATTCGGATCCTGCTTTTTGGATCTTATTCGAGGGGAGATTTCTCGGCGTCCTCCGATGTTGACCTAATGATCCTCGTAGATGGTGATCTGAGCAGAGAAGAAAGGGAGCAGATCGACGACGTGATCGCGGAGTATTCCCTTGAGCATGACATAGTGATATCGGGCATAGTCTACCCTTCAAAGATCTTTCGAGAATATAACACGCCATTTCTTCTAAATGTAAAGGAAGACGGCATAAAGATATGAAATACGAGCAGGAGATCGGAGCTTTATTAGCGAAGGCAGCAACGTGTTTATCACCGCTCGCTCTGGGATGCTTAGGCATGGGTTTTTCCCGTCAAGATGTCTATGGATATATCGAGTTTGTGCTGGAATGCAGGGATTTCGAGATGCTGTCCGGCCATCTTCAGCCTAGATTTCAAGCAGCCTACGATCGCCTCGCTTATGTTCTCGATCACCTCTTCGAGGGTTTCCCCTTCCGAGAGGCAGCCTGGTAGGTCGGTGCACTCGGTCATATACATTCCGTCTTCGCCTATCTCGACGGTGACGTTGAACTTCATCTATACCTTCCTAAATCTATACCGTCCTGAACTTGGGGAGATCCTTATAAAACTTTTCCTTCTGTCCCGGGCTCATTTCGTTCTGCACCATCTGCTCAGATGACGATATGCCCGCACAGGAGGTGTTTCATCCCCCACACTTGCGAGCCATCTATTCATCTCTCGCATCGAGGCGGCACCTCTTTGTTTTGGTCAGTGCAAGCGAGGCGCCCGGCTAGCGCCGGGAATCGGGTGCCGGATATCTGGCGCTCGTTTTCCCGTTGTCGAGGTCGCGCCATGGCGCCGGGTCCGATATCTGTAAGCGAAGACTTGGCGCCAGCTGTGGCTGGGCCTGCGTGAATGGAGCGCGAGACGATCTGCCGGTTGTGGCGAACCCTGCGAGCATGGAGCGCGAGGCGGTCTACAAGTCCTCAAATATTCGTCCCAGGAACCTCTGGCTGTAAGATACAGAGCCATCCAGATGGCATCTACAAGGATCTCTCCAGGTTCTCTGTGGAGATCTCTGCCTGATTCAATATGGATCGTAACGTTCCTTTCTTCAGTTCCTTGTGGAGAGGAACCGAGAAGACGACGCGATCTTTCTGTAAGATGACGTGACTTCCTCTCTGTCGTTTGATCACGAACCCCTTCTTCGTCAGGATCTTGATCATCTCCTTTCCCGATATTACGGGAAGCTTAGCAGACATCTGCCACTTCTACCTTGGTGATTTCCACATTGGAGATCGTCTGGCTCTGCTCTAACTCCTCATGAAGGACTTCCAGGACCAGCTCGATGGCTTCTTTTATGTTCTTCAGGGCCTCTTCCTTTGTCTCACCCTGGCTTATAGCACCAGGCACCTCCAGGCAGCGTACAGCGTATCCGCCCTCCTCCTGAGGATCCAAGATCACCGTATATTTCATCGATTGTAGAATGGGTGGCTGGCCATAAATCGTTTCGGGTATTTTTCTCCCGCGTTCTTCGTTTTGGTCAGCGCAGGCGAGGCGCCCGGCTAGCGCCGGGGATCGGGCGCCGGATACCTGGCGCTCGGTTTTCCGTCGTCGAGGTCGCGCCATGGCGCCGGGTCCGATATCTGTGGGCGAAGACCCGGCGCCGGTTGTGGCGGAACTTGCGTGCATGGAGCGCGAGGCGATCTGCCGGTCGGCACTGCACCGGCTTCTGCGATGCAGAGGTAATCAGTCCGGGCCGGAGATGTGGGGGGCATATTCATGCGCGGCGGCAAGATCTGCGTCCGAGACGGCGTGGGCTACCGGGCAGCCATGCACATGAAGGAGTACGAAGCGAAGAAGCCAACTTCATCGGCACCGGGATTCTCCTCGTTTTGGTCAGCGCAGGCGAGGCGCCCGGCTGGCGCCGGGATCGGGTGCCGGATATCTGGCGCTCGGTTTTCCGTCGTCGAGATCGTGCCATGGCGCCGGGTTCGATATCCGTGGGCGAATACACGGCGCCAGTTGCGGCGGAACCTGCGTACAGGGAGCGCGAGGCGATCTGCTGGTCGGCACTGCTTCGGTTTCTGCGACGCGAGGGTACATCAGTCCGGGCCGGGGACGTGGTGGGCATATTCATACGCGGCGGCAAGATCTTCGTCCGATACGGCGTGGGCTACCGGGCATCGGGGCACACCAGCTGGGCAAAGAGGTCGGGGTGCAGGAGATGGACGGCTGTGACGAGAAGGTTCTGGAGAGGTATGTGTAAGAGTTCGCCGAGTGGTTCGGCGCCGAACTGTGAGTGGACGCCGAAGAAATTCGTAGGGCAGAGTTCGTGAAGCTGATGCCGGTATCTAAGAGGCCTTACGGGGCGGTGTACGCGCACTGAGCACAGAGGTTCTCAGGTGAGGAATTTTAGATCGCCATTGACAGTATGAGAGGTATTTGATGTTATAGAGGGTACATTTCAAACCTAAAATCATCGAAAAGTATTTCATCCAAGATGGATATAATTAGAGGGAGCGAATTAGGAATTCGCGTGATGAATATGCGAACCATATTCGGATATACAACTAATGTGGAAGCATATTGGAATTGTTCGAGTATACCATCATTAGGCAAAATGCTGTCTACCTAATGTTTCATGTTGATGATGAGAGTTAACTGTTTCGACCAAGGTTGATAAGGTCGGTATATTATGCTAACAAGAATCAATAACATAATAATTGATCACGACGAGAGCTGGAGTATTCGTGAAGTCACTTTCGATGGTAAAAATATAAAAGACATCATTTGCTACCAGAATAGCGGCTTTGGAAGTACTATAGCAAATTCTTACTCCGAAATTTCCTCCGGTCAAACAGGGATTACATGGAACGGTTCTAACGTCCCTTCTCGGCAATTGCCTCGAATTCAAATACAAGACTTTAATATTGAGAGACCAGATAATGCAAAAGTTATTCTCCCTGACGAATTCGAGTCGATATTTCACTCGATTTTTTTAGCTGTCGATGAGTTATACAAAACAAATAGAGCTTGTTTGGCTGCATATTTATCCACCTTTTTATTTGAAAAGCTATCAACATATTGGTTAAATTATATGCAAAATGGCCAACATATTTTAGCAATTCCATTTTGGACGAAAATATTATCCATTGCCCATAAATGGGAGAAGGATACAGGAAAACACATTCACAAAGGCACGCCATATGCCTTTATTGCACACACTTACTTAATGATTGGAGATATTGACACAGGCTTTACATATATTTACAATGCAATTGAAGACGATATCGAATTGAACAAAGTCTGTCCTGAGTTGAATTATCCTTATGATGCGCCAGTACACAGAACGGCAATTCTGAGTTCACATCCCGAAAATATCCTGATTGGTTTGGTGAAAGAAATCAGATTGGAACTTGAAAAATATTTGAATTTATATCAGAAAGAATTTGGAAGAACTTTAACTATGGAAGACTTCGATAGACGATTTCTGCAAAATCGTAGTTCAAATCTTGAACCAATCAAATATTATTTTGTTTTTAATTTTTGGGCCATTTTTGAGTATCGACGCAAAGTAGGTCATGATCTGATGAAAATGATTTTGCGAAACTCAAGAATTCAAATTGGCTTTTTGCATTATGCCTGGTTATAGACAAGCTATTGAATAATCTATATCCAAATCTTGGTTCTATTTGGCGAGAGATTATAGAATATACTACAGTTAAAAACTGGACGACTCAAGACGATTTGGAAAAACTAATATCTTCGAATAATCTTAATCTCGCTAAAGGAGAACCTGATCAAGTACTTTTGGGTTTGCTGCCTATGACTTTGCCGATAAAAAAAGAGATTCAATGCCTTCTCGTTGCTTATAATCTTCGGAATTTTGCTGGACATAATATTCGTATACAGAATATCATGGCAACTAATTTCGAAGATCTGCTGAAAACACTTCTATTTGACATTTTTCTAATAATTGAGGAAGATTACTAGACTGAAATGCACTAAATCTTATTGATTTCTCCCTGTAGCTAAAAATTTATTTTAATTATGAGTTTTCTGATGTAGGGAGGTCGTCCTACAATTCCACACGACAGCATCTGCCCCAAAACCGAGATAAGATGAAAACATACCAAAAATCAGCCAACTACATTTTGGCTTTATAACAATTACGACCAAGTTGTTATCGGGAGCGGATGTGAACCAAAATGACGAGAACGCAAAGACGCCAGGACGCAAAGACGCAAAGAATGATAGCACTCTTTGCGCCTTTGCGCCTTTGCGCCTTTGCGTTATACCTTGCAGATATTTGATATGTGTTTCCGTGATTTTGGGGTGGTGTATGCATAAGGCACATGTCGAATAGTATTATTGATTGTGGGTAATTGTTGGACAGCCTCTAGGGCTCTAAAGGATGCCCTCAGCGGTGTGACCTGATTTAGCTACAAAATTATACGATGGCGTCCCATATTATGTAAAGTATTGCGATGTAAAACGGCCTAGAAAATTGTTTTTACGCGTATTGCACCTGCGGAATACAGGTAATAAGATCATATATTGTAACTATTCAGGCATTCTAAGGCCACCATAAGAAGAGCGCCCAGATCCCCAGGCGGCATAAACTTTCGGACCCTACTGAACCGCGTCCTTCACTTCGTCCACGATCTTGCCAAAGAAGCCCTTATCCTTCTGACTCTCCGAGGCCTTCTCTTTCTTATCTTTCCCCTCGCCGAACTCGATGGCCAGCTCCTCCATGAGCTGTTTCTGCCTGGAAGTCAGCCTGGTGGGCGTCTTTACAGCGACCCTCACATGAAGATCGCCTGTGCCGAACCCGTGGAGGCTGGGCATGCCCTTACCCCGCAGCCTGAAGATCGACCCGGTCTGGGTCCCCGCAGGTATCTTGATCCTGGCCTTCTTCCCGTTCAGGGTCGGCACCTCGAGGTCTGTGCCCAGGGCAGCTCTGGTTATGCTGAGAGGCGCCTCGTGGAAGAGGTCGCCGTCAGACCTCTTGAACTGGGGATGAGGCTTCACGTTTACGAAGACGTAGAGGTCGCCGGGCACGCCGCCCTCCGGGCCTGCTTCACCTTCGCCTCTCAGCCTCAGATGCTGGCCGGAGTCGACGCCCTTGGGAACCTTCACGTTGATCTTCCTCATCCGCCTGACCCGTCCCGTGCCGCGGCACCCGGTGCAGGGGTCGGTGATCATCTGGCCCCTTCCTCCACACCGGGAACAGGTGGAAGAGGTCATCATCTGCCCGAACGGCGTGTTCTGGACCCTGGTGACCTGACCGGTGCCGTTGCACATCGTACAGGTCTTGGGCCTCGTTCCCGGCTTCGCTCCGCTCCCATTGCAGGTGGGACACGTCTCCATCCGGGGAACCTTTATGGTCGTTTCCAGGCCGGTGGATGCATCCTCCAGGGAGATCTTCAGCTCGTACTGAAGGTCCCTGCCCCGGCCAGGTCCCCGCTGGCGGCGGCCACCACCGCCGAAGAATAGGTCGAAGATGCTCTCTCCGCCGCCGCCGAACCCCCGGAGGAGGTCCTCGAAATCGACGCCCCGGAATATGTCTTCCTGAGAGTACCTGCCGTCTATCCCGGCGTGGCCGAACTGGTCGTACTGTCTCCGTTTGTCCGAATCGGAGAGGACCGCATACGCTTCCGATACTTCTTTGAACTTCTCTTCGGCTTTGGGATCGTCCGACCTGTCGGGGTGATACTTCATCGCCAGCTTGCGGAAGGCGCTCTTGACCGCCTTCTCGTCGGCGTCCTTGTTCACACCCAGAATCTCGTAGTAATCCCTCTTGCCCGGCATCTGGAAACTCTCCTCTCCTCTCCTCTTTCTCACTATTTCGGCCTTACTTCTTGTCCTCGTTCACGTACTCATACTCGGCGTCGATGGTCTCGTCTGGACCGCTTTGGGACCCCTGCTCTTTCTGTTCTTGTTGTTCTTGCTGCTCTTGAGCTTGCTGTTCTTGTTGCTCCTGAGCAGCCTTCTGGTACATGGCCGTGGATAGCTCGTATATGGCGTTCTGAAGAGCTTCCGATTTTTCCTTGATCTTCTCGATCTCGCCGCTGGTCAGGGCCTCTTTCGTCTCTTCGATCGCCTTCTCGATCTTCGTCCTCTGGTCGGGGGTGACGACGTCGCCCGCCTCCGTCATGGTCTTCTCCGCGGTGTAAACGAGGGTCTCCGCCTGGTTCCTGGCCTCGATATCTTCCTTGCGCCTGGTATCCTCGCCGGCGTACCGCTCCGATTCTTTGATCTTCTCGTCGATCTCCTGCTGGGAGAGCTTGTGAGGCGCGGTTATGGTGATGGCCTGCTCCTTGCCAGTGGCCAGATCCTTGGCGGTGACGTTCAGTATCCCGTTGGCGTCGATGTCGAAGGCCACCTCGATCTGGGGGATGCCCCTCGGCGCAGGAGGTATGCCCATCAGGGAAAACCGTCCCAGAGATATGTTGTCGTTGGCCATCGGCCTCTCACCCTGGAAGACGTGGATCTCGACGACGGTCTGGTTGTCTGCGGCGGTGGTGAATATGTTGCTCTTCTTGGTGGGAATGGTGGTGTTCCTCTCGATCAGCCTCGTAGCCACCCCACCCAGGGTCTCGATCCCCAGGCTGAGGGGCGTCACGTCCAGAAGGAGCAGGTCTTTGACCTCCCCGCCCAAGACACCTGCCTGGATGGCAGCACCGGTGGCCACACACTCCATGGGATCGATACCCCGCTCTAACTCCTTGCCCGTAAAGCTCTTCACAAACTTCTGGACGGCGGGCATCCTGGTCGGGCCGCCCACCATGATTATCTTGTCTACGTCCGTGCCCTCCAGCTTCGCATCTCTCAGGGCCTGGGCCAAGGGGCCTCTGCACTTTTCCAGCACGTCTTTTATCAGCTCTTCCAGCTTGGCCCGGGTTACGGTTATGTTCAGATGCTTGGGGCCTGTCTGGTCGGCAGTGATATAGGGCAGGTTGATATCGGTCTGGAGGACTGACGATAGCTCGATCTTGGCAATCTCCACAGCTTCTCTCAGCCTCTGGGTGGCCATGGAGTCCTGGCGCAGGTCCGCTCCCGTATCCTGCTTGAACTTCTCGACCACGTACTCCATCAGCTTCTCGTCCATGTCCCTGCCGCCGAGTTGGGTGTCGCCGCTGGTGGACTTGACCTCGAAGACACCCTCACCGATCTCCATGATGGTCACGTCCAGGGTCCCGCCACCGAAGTCGAAGACCATCAGGATGTTATCTCCTTTTTTATCCAGGCCGTAGGCCAGAGCCGCCGCCGTGGGTTCGTTGATGATCCTGACCACATCAAGACCGGCGATAGTACCCGCGTCCTTGGTGGCCTGTCTCTGGTTGTCGTTGAAGTAGGCGGGCACGGTGACCACCGCCTTCTCTACGGGCTCTCCAAGATAGGTCTCGGAGTCCTCTTTGATCTTCCTCAAGATGGCCGCGGATATCTCCTGCGGGGTGTACTCCTTCCCGCGGATCTTGATTCTGTCGTCGGAGCCCATCTTCCTTTTTATTCCTGTTACCGTGCCTTCCGGGTTGGTTACCACCTGCCTCCTCGCAGGTTCTCCCACCAGCTTCTGTCCATCCTCGGTGTAAGCGACGTAGGAGGGGAACGCCTTGCCACCGGCGACTATACTGGTGCCCTCGGCGCTGGGGATCATGGCAGGCTTGCCACCGATCAAGACCGCAGCGGCAGAGTTGCTGGTTCCGAGATCTATGCCAATAATCTTAGACAAGTTATCACCTATTTGGGATTAACGTGGTAATTATTTAAGTTTCCTCTCGTTTGGATACCAATACTTTCGAAAAGCGAACAACCCTGGGTCCGAGGGTATACCCTCGGAGGACCTCTTCGATCACCGTCCCGTCTTCGTGCTCTTCTGACGGGACCTGTATGAGAGCCACGTGCCGGTATGGGTCAAACTTCTCACCCAGGGCCTCGATGGCGGATAGACCCTCTGACTTCAGCACGTCCATGAGCTGTTGCCGTATCTGCTCTGTCCCTTGGTCGTGCTTGGAGGCCTGGTCGAGGCTGTCCAGGACCGGTAACAGCTTTACGACCAATGTCTCAGAGGCGTACCTGGCCAGATCTTCTTTTTCTCTGGCGACCCGTTTCAATGTGTTGTCCAGCTCGGCCCGGCACCTCAGGAGCTGATCGAGACGCTCCTCGGCCAGCTGGCATGCCTCTTCAAGACCGGTCTCGGCATCGATACCTGCATCGGACTCATCAGCCCCGGACGAAGCCTCAGCATCCTCAGATCCCTTATCCTGGTCTGCACTCATATCTGCACTCATAAGAAACCCATCGCCTTCGGGTGAACTGTAAATTGATGGCAGTCAGAAGCGCCATCAAGAGACTTTACATCATCCCCCTGGTGTAGTCGTGTGGGCTCTGACCGGGGCTGGGCGTCATCTCTTCCCTCTTCGCCGCGATCACGTCGTCCACCCTCAGCACCACGACGGCCGCCTCTGTAGCAGACTTGATCGCCTGGGTCTTGATCCGGACAGGCTCGGCCACGCCCAGCTCCATCATATCAATGGTCCCGCCCTGGCGCACGTCCAGACCGTAACGGTTCGATCCTGTCCCGTGCTTCGATCTCAGCTCCACTATCAGGTCGATGGGGTCGAGACCGGCGTTCTCCGCCAGGATCCTGGGTATGGATTCTACGGCATCGGCAAAGGCGTCCACAGCCAGCTGCTCTCGTCCGCCCAGGGACGAGGCATACTGGCGGAGCCTCTCGGCGATCTCCACCTCTGGTGCGCCTCCGCCAGGAACTATCCTTCCGGACTCCAATACGCTGGCTACCACCTTGAAACCGTCGTCCATGGCACGCTCGATATTGTCCATGGCCTGCTCGGTGGAACCACGTATGATTATCGAGATCGCCTTCGCGCTTTCACATCCTTCTACGAAGACCATCTTCTTGTCCTTTTTCACCTTCCGCTCCTCGACCAGCCCGGCATGTCCCAGGTCGGCCCCGATCATTACCAGAGGGTCACCGATGATCTTCCCGCCGGTGGCCAGGGCCAGAAGCTCCATCTCTTCATCTGTGACCCGGCGGACCGCGAGGATCTCCTGCTTGGCCAGGTAGCGAGAGGCGTACTTTCCTATCCCCTGTTTACAGAATACTACCTGCGCCCCGGTGCTGGCGATGGCGTCCACCTGTTCCTTCAGGACATCATCTTCGCCCTCCCGGAAGCTCTGGAGTGACTCTGCATCGGTGATCCTGATCTTGGCATCGGTGGTGAGCTTCTTCAGCTCCAGGGTACCGTCCAGGAGGACGATCTTGGCGTCTTCGATCTTTTTGGGCATCTCCGGGTTGAGGCGCTCTTTGTCCAGTACGATGCCGTAGTTTATCTCGGAGTCGCCCACAGAACCGCCGCTGATCTTGATTACCTTTACCTTATCTTCCACGTCCACCTTGCCGTTCTCTTCGATGGCGATGGCGCCGTCGACGCATATCTCGGAGAGCTTGTGCTTGAAAACCTCTATCCCTTTCCCGGTCATCGCCGACTCGGCGATCTTTTTGAGGCTCTTTCTATCATCCTTGGAGATCTCGATCGCCATCTCGTCCAGGACCTGGTGAGCCTTCCTCCGCGCCTCCTTGTAGCCCTCGATGATCACCGTGGGATGGACACCTTGGTCCATCAGCTTCTCGGCGTTGGCCAGAAGCTCGCCAGCGAGAATCACCGCGGTCGTGGTACCGTCGCCCACCTCATCGTCCTGAGTCCGGGCCACCTCCACGATCATCTTGGCCACAGGATGCTGAATATCCATCTCCCAGAGGATGGTCGCCCCGTCGTTGGTGATTACCACATCTCGATCGCTCTCCACCAGCATCTTGTCCATGCCTTTGGGTCCCAGGGTGGTCTTCACCGCATCTGCCACAGCCCTAGCGGCGAGGATGTTATTGCGCTGAGCGTCACGACCCTTATCACGTGTATGTCCTTCTTTCAATATTATTGTCGGATTGGTACTCAAACCAGCCAAATCAAGTCCTCCCCATCTTTCTGCTCACCAGCAGTTTGAAGTTCTATATAAGCATTGCGCGATGGGGTCATGCCATCTAGCTATATAGACTATATAGGAAAACGCTATATATGGATGTTCTCGAAGCCCAGGTGTGTGAACGGATCTGCCAAATCCGAGACAAACCTACTTCTTATAGTGATATGTTTACTTCTTCTGACGGCCGGATGCGTGGAAAAGGGGGCCGAAAAAGAGAGCCTGGTGATCACCGGATCGACCACGGTTCTTCCCGCAATAGAGAGGGCCGCGGAGGTCTTCAACCTCATGCAAGAGGAGATCACAGTCCAGGTCAGCAGCGGAGGTTCTGGTCGGGGGATCCAGGACGTGGCCACCGGACTCGCAGATATCGGCATGGCCTCCCGGAAGGTCAAGACATCGGAGGTGGATATCTTCGGCGACGGCTTCGTGGAGCATCTGATCTGCTACGATGCTATCGGTATCGCGGTCAGCAAGGATATCTACGATGCCGGGGTGACCAGCCTATCCACCGAAGATATAGCTGGAATCTACAGAGGCGAGACCACCAACTGGATGGAGCTCGGTGGTCCTGACATGCCAATCCTCTCCGTCGCCAGGATTCCTGGGTCGGGCACCAGAGACACCTTCAACGAGGTGATCATGGGCAGCACCAGGGCCGAAGCGGAAGGGGTGGGGGTCAACACCATGGAAAACGCCGAGATCAAGACGCTGCTCGTCCAGAGCAACAAGGCCATCGGCTACCTCGGCCTGGGCTACGCCAAGACGGGAAAGATCGGGTTGGTGGAGCTGGATGGGGTCTACCCCTCTCTGGAAAACGTAACGAGCAGAAACTACAAGCTCTCGAGGCCTCTCTATCTTTATACCTGGAACGGTACGAGCGAGACCGAAGCGAAGTTTATCGACTTCGTCTTAGGTGACGAAGGGCAGACTATAATGGATGAGGAGGGCTTCATCCCTGTTTAGGCTTCGACTCGTCGACACGACGAAGAGGCACGTTTTGTCTGTAGCGGAGATATAAGTGTGGTGTTCAAGATAGAAACGAGAAAACTGAACCTCTGGTACGGCGAGAACCACGCCCTGAAAGACGTATCCGTGGGCATAACGGAGAACGATATCACCGCGCTGATAGGGCCGTCCGGATGCGGCAAGTCCACCTTTATCCGATGTCTCAACCGCATGAACGATCTGGTGGATATCGTCAGGATAGAGGGCACGGTCCTCTACAACGAGGTGGACATCTACGACAAGGATCTGGACGTGGTGGACCTGCGCAAGAGCATAGGAATGGTCTTTCAGAAGCCCAATCCCTTCCCGATGTCCATCTACGACAACGTAGCCTACGGCCCCAGGATTCATGGGCTCCGCAACGTAGATAAAATAGTAGAAGAGAGCTTGAAAGACGCAGCTCTGTGGGGAGAGGTCTCCGACCGGATGGAGAAGCCTGCCATGGGGCTGAGCGGTGGACAGCAGCAGAGGCTGTGTATAGCCAGAACGCTGGCCATGAAGCCCGACGTTATCCTCTTCGACGAGCCCTGCAGCTCACTGGATCCCATCTCTACCGGGAAGATCGAAGGGCTCATGGATGAGCTCAGGGGAAAGTACACCCAGATCATCGTGACCCACAACATGCAGCAGGCCGCCAGGGTATCGGACTACACCGCCTACTTCTTGCTGGGCGAGCTGATAGAATACGGGAAGACGAAAGACATCTTCGAGATGCCGAAGGAGAAGAGCACGGAGGACTACATAACCGGGCGTTTCGGATGACGAGTGATGGGAAATGAGTCCTTATAGAGAGCGTTATCGGAGCGAGCTTCGCGAGCTCAGAAGAGATGCGTACAAGCTGCTGGCCATAGTAGATTTGGCGGTGGAAAGATCGGTCGAAGCCCTCCGCGATTATGATATGGATAAAGCCAGTGATGTGATCCAAGACGACCAGATCGTGGACGACCTCAACCTGAAGATCGAGAAGAGATGCATGAGACTGCTGGCGCTACAGCAGCCCATGGCCAAGGACCTGAGACTGATAATCGCCATACTGAAGATAGGCATCGATCTGGAGAGGATAGGTGACATGGGGGTGGACATAGCCAGGGTAGTAATCCACTCGAAGAACAAGGTCCACGTGAAGCGCTTGGAGAACATCCCTCGGATGGCGGAGAAATCCAGGCAGATGCTGGCCCAGGCGGAGAAGGCCTTCCGGGAGAACGATGCCGAATTGGCAAGAGAGACGACCAAGGGGGACTACGAGGTAGACGCCCTATATGAGAAGGTGAGAGATTCCCTCTTCAGGATTATAGCCGAAAACCCCACCCTTATCGACGATGCCATGCCCCTCTTCCTGGTGAACAGGCATCTCGAGCGCATTGGAGACCACGTGTGTAATATATGCGAGAGCATTATATATATGGTCGAGGCGAAGAGAGAACATCTGAACTAGGTGAACATGGAGACGAGAAAGGTACAGAGAACGGGAAAGTCGACCTTCATCGTATCCCTGCCGAAGGCATGGGCGGTGAAGAACGATATCAGTGCAGGGTCTCTTATCTACATCAACCAGAGCGATAACGGCTCTCTTGTTCTGTCCCCCGACAGATCCGAGCGAGACCTGAACATCAGGCTGGATATCGGGTCCAAAGTGGGCGATCCGCTGATTAGGGACATAATCGGGTGTTATATCTCAGGATACCGAGGGATAGAGGTCACCTCGCCTAGCATGACCGCCACCCAGAAGAGGGATATCCATCAGATAGTCCAGAAGCTCATCGGCCCGGAGATCCTGGAGGAGACCGTCAACAAGGTCCAGATACAGGATCTGATCAACCCGGAGGAACTCCACTCGGAGAAGGCCCTCAGGAGGATCAGGACCGTCGTCAGGTCGATGATCCAGGACTCGATCAAGGCGCTGGTGAATAACGACAAGGAGCTGGCGGCGGACGTCATCCAAAGGGACGACGATGTCGACAGGCTTTACCTTCTGATATCTCGCCAGTTTACGGAGATACTGAGGAGAGGATCCGTGAAGCAGGAGACCCTGGACCCCCTCACAACCTTCAGCTATACCCGGGCGGCGACGAACCTGGAGAGCATCGCAGATCATGCCACCCGGATCGCCGAGATCGTGGTCGGGTGCAACTGCGACTTTCCCCAGGACCTGGTGGACGAGATGGGTCGGCTGGACTCCATATTTGTAGGATTGATCGAGGAATCCATATCCTCTCTCCTCCAGCTCAACTCCGACAAGGCGAACGAGATCATCGACCGGTGCCTCCAGGCACGCAAGCTCATCGCCCAGATCGTACCCGGCAATAATTCTGTAAAGAAGCACGAGGAAACGCTTATCAGGCTGGTGATCACCAGCATCGAGCGTATGCTGGACTACATCACGAATATCAGCGAGATCACCATCAACCAGTGCCAGTCCGGGCTCTCCTCCGAGGCTGGTTGATCTGCATACGGGCGAAGATCTCTCCAGAGACGACCTCATAGCCCTCCAGCGAGATATAGCCTCCCGGGTCGTCCTGGAGGACGGCTACTCTCTGGGGGTGGTGGCCGGCATGGATATGACCTCGATAGAAGGGGAGGACGGCTCTGCGACGATAGTCTCCGGAGTGGTAGTCCTCGATCCTTCGTACAGGGTTCTGGAGCGAACCCACGCCGTCTTTGAGACGAATCGTTCTTATGTCCCGGGTTTGCTATTCTTCAGGGAGGGGGCGGCGGCCGTTTTGTCGGTGATGCGGCTGAAGGCCAGGCCGACCCTCCTCTTCGTGAACCGGTGCGGCATCAACCATCCCCGGATGGCGGGGCTGGCATCTCATCTGGGAGTCCTCCTGAATATCCCCACGATAGGGGTGACAAAGAGCGTGCTCTGCGGGTCTTTCTCCCCCCCGGACCGGGTCGGCGATGCATCGCCCCTTCTGTACAAGGGACGAAAGGTGGGCCACGTCTTCCTCTCGAAGAAGGACTGCAGGCCCATCGTGGTGGCACCCGGCCACCTGGTATCGATGCGATCGGCCCTGGAACTGGTCCGCCTTCATCTGGCCGGTCACAGGCTCCCGGAGCCGTGCCAGGTGGCCCACCGGTACGTCAAGGAGGTCAAACGCCGGACAATGCATCGTCGCCTTGATTCGCCTCCAGGTCCAGGAGCGTCTTCTTCAGGTTCGTGCCCGGGCCGTAGCCACCGATGCCGTTAACCGCAACCACCCGGTGGCAGGGTATGATCAGAGGAAAATGGTTTGCGGCAAGAGCCCTGCCTACTGCTCTGGCCGCGCCATGACGACCGAGCCTCTCTGCGACCTGGCCGTAGGTCATGGTCTCGCCCCAGGGTATGGACGCCACCACATCCAGGACCTCTCTCTGGAACTCAGTCAGTGTGGATAGGTCGAGGATATCTTCCGGAAGACCATATTCTTCTTCTTCTTCTTCTCGGGCCGGGTTTTTGAGGAGCTTTCGTATGCGATCCGATAGATCCTGCGGGAGGGGTCGGCCCGGTGGATAGCGGGAAAATCGGGTTCTTCTTATCCTGCCATATTGTCTTTCTAGCACGAGGTAAAGTCCCAGCGGCTCCAGGAATACGCCTTCTCCGGTCATGACGGTCGCAGACCGGTCAGATCCTCTATGGAGGGGCAGGTGCCCATGGAAACTATCTCTGCGTCGAGGGTCTCCGTATCCAGGAGAGCTACCGTCTTCCGGCCGGTGAAATGACCCCAGACCTCGCCGGGGTTGATCAACAGGGTCTCGCCTCTCTGGACGGCGAAGTGGTGGTTGTGTCCTCTTATTACCACGTCGTAGCGGCCGCCCTCAACCAGTCCCTGGACCACAGGCTCGTAGGTCCCATGAAGCAGGGCGATCTTCAGGCCGTCGACCTCGATCTCACCGAAGTCGTCGAGGAACTTGCCTCCCACCCGGGCAAAGTCGCGCTTCAGTCCAACCCGGTCGCCGTCGTTGTTCCCGTAGACGAGCCTGAGGTCTGCTTCAGAGTGTTCGAAGGCGTATCTCATCCCCGGGGCGATCACGTCTCCAGCATGCAGTATCATCTCCACGTTCCGCTCATGGAAGATCTCCAGCGCCCGGATCACGCCGGGAAAGTTATCGTGAGAATCAGACATTATACCGATCATCATAATATCACAGCCGTGTGCAAGATGCCGGATCGACCGTGCCGGCAGGGCTAGATATCGAGATCTTTGACTTATAGGTTTTGATATGGTGACCCGACCAGCCGAAACCGATCGGTTTGGTCTGAAAATGGGTGGCCCCTGGGTGTTACTTGTGAATCAAGTGATTCTGGAGGCTATATTTCATCGTAACTACTCGGGTACCTAAACCACTATCGGGGACTTCACTATGCAGGAACTACCCGAGACATGGGGCATACTGTAACCAAACACGGAATATAACCGCAGAGTACGCAGAGGGGCGCGGAGGGGAAAT
>Ga0209121_10001453_pt1 | contig 24879 bp, 20 predicted proteins | sample Cruoilmetagenom3_FD_187292 | JGI IMG/M metagenome (GOLD analysis project Ga0209121, IMG submission 187292) | Oil polluted marine microbial communities from Coal Oil Point, Santa Barbara, California, USA - Sample 3 (SPAdes) (version 2) | ecosystem: Environmental > Aquatic > Marine > Oil seeps ... | reverse complement strand
AGGATTAAAGGTTCCTTTGACAAACAACATCTGATCTTTGATAGTTCTTTCAATAATTTTGATATAATCCAAGTTATCAGAGTTGTTTTGAATTAAAACACTAATTATACCTGTTAAATCCTCCAAAGTTAATAAATAATTTCCCTTTTTTGTTATATGAATGTTATTTACTAAACCTATTGTAGAGATTTCGGCGCTATTCGACAACCTAAAAATATTGTTAATATTAGTCGCTGAATTTACTTCTGGTCTTCTTCTAATGAGTTTTCGAAGTTGGTTAAATTTATCGAGCGTTAATTCGTAAAATTCATCGTACTTTCCATTCGTGTGCAAATTGTTCGTTGGATCTTTTAAAATTTCGAATATGAAATCATAATCCTTTGCTACTGGTTTAAAAATAAAAGTTGATTTGGTAGATTCATGTGTTTTGGTTTTAATTTTCTTCTTTGCGGGTATTTTTTCTAATTTAGTATATGTTGGAGTAGACTGAGTTCGATCTTCAGATTTCGAAGTTCTGATTTGGGTTTCAGAGGATATTGATGTAACTTCGTCGCTAAACAATTTAGTAACTGGTTTGCTTGATGAATTGAGAACATCTTTTGTGTCTATGGATTTCACATCCATAGAGAGCGAATTAGATCTGGTAATTATTCGCTTTAATGCCCTTTGTATTTCTTCGTTTGAAATTTCTTTTAAGACGGTTTCTGTTAAATGATTTTTAAAAGTTGGAATAAAACTAGTTTCTTTAATAATAATATTTAAGTTTTTCATGGGATTCTCAAGATTTACTATCCAGTCTAACATTGTAGGAGTAATATTAATTCCTGAGTTTACCAACTTATCTAAGATAACCCGTTTCTGCTCAGATTTTTCGTTTTTCAAATCCTTTTCTTCCAAAATAGAATTATTATAATTATGTTGGGATTTAGTTAAAATGTTTGTTATTAAAGAAAAAACAAATTTTTTTTTAAATATTAGGGGCTGTATTAATTCTCATAACATCATTATAAATTGGAAATCTCTTCAAATTAAAATAACATAATTCAATCAGCCTATTAATAAAATAATTTATTTTGAAAGTGAATATTTAGAATAATATATCCCTTTTTTCTGCAATGAGATTATTAAAGTAATTTTAAGGTGTATATATTTTATGGTAGAAATGAGTAAGGAAATGGAAGCGTATTTTTCACAAATACAAAATGATGTAGATAAATGTTACGAGATCGCAGATAATGCTCGTCTAAAAGGATTAGATCCTGAAATTTTCGTAGAATCGCCCCAAGCTAAGGATTTGGCGGGAAGGGTTGAGAAACTCGTAGGGCCAGAAGGTGTAGCTGAAGTAATAAGAGGTTTAAAAAAGCAAGGTAAAACTGACGATGAGATAGTTTTTCAAGTAGTTTCTGACATCCTTGACCAGAAAATAGGGAAGATTACATCATTAGAGGCTAGGGTTGAGAGAGCAATTCGAGTTGGGCTCGCTATAAAAACAATGGGCGTCGTTAGCGCTCCACTTGAAGGAATTTCTAAAATTTTAGTTCGAGAAGATCGCCAACATAACAAATATTTATCGTTATATTTTGCTGGTCCTATTAGAGCGGCAGGAGGGACAACAGCTGCGTTATGTGTGTTAATCGCAGATTATGTAAGAAAAAAATCAAATATTCCAAAGTATGAAGCAACTGAGGGTGAAATTGGGAGATACGTTGAAGAGGTCAAGCTTTATGATAGAAGCGTTCATTTACAATATCCTTCCTCAAATGATGAAATACGATTTGCTGTAGAACATTTACCCGTGGAGATTAATGGAGATCCTACGGAAGAAGAAGAGGTTTCTGCTTTTCGAAAATTACCTAGAATAGAAACGAGTAATATTCGGGGGGGTGCTTGTTTAGTTTTAAACGACGGGATACTTCTTAAGGCACCAAAACTCCTAAAAATAGCAAAAAATATGAACTTAGAAGGTTGGGATTGGTTAGAAAAATTAAAAAAGATTTCTCAAAGGGAAGAGAAAACAGAAAAGTTAGAAAAAAAAAATAAAGAAGAAAATTTCATAATTCCACCTAATTCAAAATATATTTCTGAAATTATCGCTGGAAGAGCTGTATTTAGCCATCCTTCTAAAATTGGGGGGCATAGAATTCGATATGGGAGATCCCGCAATACTGGATTAGCTGCTGCTGGTTTACATCCTGCAACAATGGTATTATTAGATAATTTCATAGCAATTGGAACTCAATTGAGAATTGAGAGACCGGGAAAAAGTGCCAGTATATGTCCTGTTAGTTCTATAGAACCCCCCATCGTGAAACTTAAAAATGGAAACGTAATAAGGATTTCAAACGTAAAAACAGCAAAAGAAGCGTTTCCAAATGTTGAAAAAATCTTATTTTTAGGTGACATTCTCTTTGGTTTTGGTGAATTTGCCGAAAATAATCATAGATTGGTTCCATCTGGTTATGTAGAAGAATGGTGGGCCTTAGAGTTAGAGAAAGCTATAGAAGCTGAAGGGAATTTTAATTCGGAGATATACGAGTTTGTAAAAAACCCATTTAAAAAGATTCCCTCTGCTAAGGAAGCTTTAGCTCTGGCAAAAAACTATAATATACCGTTGCATCCACTTTATACTGATTTTTGGGGAAATCTCTCAATAAGTGAGTTACACATTCTAAGGGAAGCTTTAATTAATGGATTTGATGAAGTCAATAAATCAATCGAATTAAAAAATGATAATGGATTGAAACAGATATTAGAAAAAGCATTTATTCTTCATACTATTAAAGAAAGTAACATCATTCTAAATGAGACTACAATTGAAGTTTTTAAATCAATTTTCAATTTAGAAGAAAAAGAAATCGTTGATATAGGTAAAGAGGACGATGTTTTCTCCTATTTCTCTAAAATCTCTCCTATAATTATTAGAAATAAAGCCCCCTTATTCATGGGTACTCGTATGGGTCGACCCGAAAAGTCTGAAAGAAAAAGCATGAAAGGTGTCCATACTTTATTTCCCCTCAGTGATAAAGTTGGAAACACGAGGTTGGTCGAGAAAGCAATTGAATTTGGAAAAGTGAAAATTGACCTTTGTAGAAAAAAATGCCCAAATTGCGGAACAGTCACTCCATTTAATCTTTGTCCTAAATGTAGAACACATACAGAATTTCAGAAGATATGTCTCAACTGTAATAAAAAATTATATCAAAAAAATGAAGAAAAATGTCCTAAATGCGGTAGCGAATTGAAGTTTTCTGCAGAAGCGAGTTTTGATATAAAAAATTATGTCAAATCTGTATTAAGTCAATTGAAAACAACATTACCAAATAAATTTAAGGGTATTTTTGGATTAACCAATAAATTTAAAGTTCCAGAACCCCTTGAAAAAGGAATTCTTCGGGCTAAAAATGGTTTACTTGTATATAAAACTGCTGAAGTTCGCTACGATGCTACTGATATTCCTTTAACACATTTTAAACCAAAAGAAATAAAAATATCAATTAACCGATTAAAAGAATTAGGATATAAAAAAGACTACAAAGGGAAAGATTTAATTGATATAAATCAGATTTTAGAACTTAAAGTTCAAGATGTTATTATTTCTGAAGATTGCGCAGAATATTTCATAAAATTGGCTAAATTTTTAGATGAGGAATTGGAATTCTTTTATGGTATGAACAGGTTCTTTAATGTCTTAAGGAGAGAGGAGCTTATTGGACATTCAGTAGTAGGGTTAGCCCCTCATACTAGTGCGGGAATTGTTGGTAGGATTATTGGTTTTACAGTAGCCCGATCTATTTATGCCCATCCCTTTTGGCATGCAGCAAAAAGACGTAACTGCGATGGAGACGAAGATGGTATTATGTTACTCTTGGATCCATTATTAAATTTTTCGAGATATTATTTACCAAGTAAAATAGGAGGTAGAATGGATGCAACTTTAGTAATTTCTTCAATTTTGGACCCAAATGAAATAGATAGTGAAGCTCATAATATTGATACTCTTTTTAAGTATCCTTTAGAGTTTTATATAGCAACCCAAAAATTTATTATGCCGTCAGAAATAGAAGATAAAATGGATTTAGTTATAGATCGCTTAGGAACTTCAAACCAATATGAAAATATTGGTTTTAACATACCAACGAAAGATATTAATGAAGGTCCCACGATAACATCATACAAAACACATAAATCAATGGAAGAGAAAATTAATGCCCAATTACACCTCGCAAAGATAATTCAAGCGGTCGATGATAAAAAAGTCGCTGAGAAGATTTTATCTACACATTTCAATCCAGACATATTAGGAAATTTAAGAAAATTTGCTGTGCAGAGTTTTAGGTGTGTAAAATGCAACACAAAATTTAGACGTCCACCACTTTCGAATGCAGGAAAATGTCCAAAATGTGGAAATAAAGTTATATTGACCGTTAATCGAGGAGGTATAGAAAAATATATCCCTAGAGCTATAAAGATTTGTAAAGATTTTAATTTAGATAGTTATACAGTTCAACGAATGGAACTAATAAAACAATATGTTGAAAGTCTTACCAATAATCCTAAAATTAAGCAACAACAGTTATCAAATTTCTTCTGAATAGAAATTCATTGAATCAATTGATCTTATTGTAGTATAACAAATATCCATACATCTATTCAAATTTTCAGGAGAGCATTTGTCAGGAGTATCCCTAGATGAATGGATTAATTTAGAATCTTTATATGAATGAAAACAAGCTACTTGAAATGAAGATTTAGTTTTTTTAGCAAAAGATCGAAATGATAAGTGATCTGTTTTAGTCCTTAGTATTTTTTTATAATGGATTAGTGGTACATTCAATTCGCTCGCAGTTTCTTTAAGCATTTTGTTTAAATTAAAAATCCCCTTCTGTTTTTTAAAAGGTGTTGAATTCTTGTTTTCAAGTCCTATGTATGTCCCGACCATATCTATATTAATATTAAATGATCTGTCTAAATCATATGTTTTACTTAAATCACTACGATGCCTTTTACAAAAATTTTTAGATCCTTTTAAACCCCATTCTTCAGCACCACTCCATAAAAAGATTATATCATAATTTTCAAGGGGGGTTTTTTTAAATAATTTTGCTAGTTCAATTAAAATAGAAACTCCACTTGCATTATCAATTGATCCTTTGGATTTATTGTTATCATATATAAGTAAAAATATTATCCCCACTAAAACAAATTCACTTAGTGTAAATAAGATTACTAACTCATTCATTTGAATAATCTTTTTATCAAATGAATAAACACCTCCGATTGTTAAAAGGAAAAAAATTAAAATAATAAAAAAATTAGGCAAAATAATAATTTTAAATATAAAAAAAAAAATTCTTTGTAAATTATAAGGAATATTTGATGAAAAGGTGTCAAAATGAGCGGATAAAATTACGACCGGTTTATTCAGATTTTTCTTCTTAGCTTTGATTTTTGCTATAACATTTTTTGATTCCTCATTCTCTACTAAGGAATAAGTGCGAGTTTTATGAAAAAGGTACTTTACAGCGAAGTAGATAAATAAAACTAATAATAAACGATATAATATAATATAAACAAATAAAATAACATATGTTATTCTCATAAATATCCTCTTAGCTCCAATAAAAGAAAAATATTCTGTATTACTCTCAATATTTTCCTTATTTAACTCATTTATAATATACAAAGCTCCTTCTATTTCGCCCACAGTAGAAACTGAACGATTAAAAGCTAAGTTTTTTACATGATTTATTGTCGCTTCTGAAGGGTATAATTTTGGGCTTGAATTAATATTCATAAATTTCTCAATCCTTGTCAACTTTTTAATATATGTTTTATAATTTTAAGATTTTCAATTAACTTTTTTTCTAATAGGAAGATTCACTTAAAATGTAATGCAGGAGGAGGGATTCGAACCCTCGAACTCCTATGAGACTAGAGCCTCGGTCTAGCACCGTTGACCAGGCTTGGCAACTCCTGCGAAGTATTTAAATAAAATCAGGTAATTTTTTACTTTAAATTTCTATAACTTAATAGCATTAAAGAGTAGAAATATTAAAAAATTTTATTATTTACTTTCTCTAATAATTTAATGGTAAAACTAATAGGATTCTAATTATTTTAAATTAATAATTAGATGAAGAGCTTTGTTTTTAATAAAATTTTTATTCAAAAGCATTAACTATTTTTATATAATTTGTTTATTTAAAATTTGATTTACTGAAAAGGAGAAATTGGGAAATATTGTCAGTTGACACAAAAAAGTTAGCGGCATTGCTTCAATGGTATAAACAAAGCCTTGGTAATGATTTATTCGCAGTTTTAGTCGTAAATAGAGACGGTTTGGTTATAGACTCTTTAATAGGTTCTTCAGAAAAATCGTTAGATGAAGAAATTATTAGTGGTATAAGTGCTTTAGTAGAACCTGTATTAACTAGAATTACCGAAGAATTCAGTTCAGGATCCTTTGGAACGGGAACTTTTGATACCGAAGATTATAGATTCGTTTTTTGTGAAGCTGGACCTGAAGCTGTTCTTGTTACGGTTTTAGATGCAATCGCGGGCGTAGATCCCGTTTTTCCTTACGCTTATTTAGCATCTGAAAAGATTGCCCGAATTTTCGACGGAAGAACCGTAAGTCCCGTTATTCCAAAGTTAATTGCTGAACAAGATGTAAAGAATATCCGACGAAAAGTGGATAAACTTCAAAAAATTAATCTAAAATCCGGAGAGTACGCTTTTAAATTAATCCTTGGTGGAGATGGCGCAGTTGGTAAAACAAGCATGGTACACAGATATGTTGAAGATAATTTTGCGACTGATTATAAATCTACGATAGGTACTTCAATTATGAAAAAGAAATGCTCGTTTGAAGGGCTTGAAAGTAGTGTGAGGTTTGTAATATGGGATTTAGCAGGGCAAGCTCAATTTAAACGTGTTAGAAAAATGTACTTAGCTAATGCAGAATCAGGAATTCTAGTTTATGATGTAACAAATCGAATATCTTTTGAAAATATAAATAAGAATTGGTATGGTGAAATAAAAAAAGCGTCTCCTAATATTTCGCTTATTTTAGTCGGAAATAAAATAGATTTAAAAAATAATAGAGTGGTTTCAAATGAAGAGGGGGAATCACTAGCACAAGAATTAAATTTATCGTATATAGAAACATCCGCAAAAACAGGAGAAAATATAAATGATGCTTTCAAAATGCTTGCTTTACAAATAATAAAAAAGTTTATAGTAATGGAGGATGTGTAAATAGAGCCTCTGGGGGGAGTTGAACCCCCGGCCTACTGATGATTCGAACCAATTGATTTTACGAATCAGTCGCTCTACGACTAAGCCACAAAGGCGAAATATTTAATATATTAAATATAAATATTAGAAAATTATAAAATTTTACCAATGAACAACAATAATATTGGTTCACTAGGAGAAATAAGATTAATAAGAATTATTGAAAAATTAATTTTTGAAAAAACTGGAAGGAAATTAATTAGAGACGATTCTTTTTTTTTTAAAATTATAGAAGAAGATATCTTAAAAAATATCGTACTTAACTCAGACATGTTCAATGCTGCAACAGATGCTCCAGAACAAATGTCCTTTTATCAGATGGGACGAAAATCTGTTCTTATGAATATAAGTGATCTTGTTGTAAAGGGCGTAAAACCTCAAGGTGTCGTTATTTCTCTAGGCCTTCCTGAAAATTTAAAAGTTATAGATTTTAAATGTTTGATTGAGGGAATTATCGATTATGTAAATTTGTGGAATATTAATTATTTGGGAGGAGATATTAATAAATCTAAAGAATTAATTATAAATCCGACTGTATTTGGTTTTAAGGATCCAAAAAAAATAATTTATCGAAAAGGTTTACAACCAGATGATTTAGTTTTAATAAACAATAAATTCGGCTTAACTGGCGTAGGATTTGACATAATTTTAAATAAAAAGGAGAAAATAGAGGATTTTCCTAAATATAGTAGAGCTATCAAAAGTATATTAGAACCAAACGATATAGGAAGGGAAGGTATTATTTTGGCGGATAAACAATTAGCAACGGCGAGTATTGATTCTTCTGATGGGTTATCTAAATCTTTAAAAGATTTGCTTTTGTCAAATCCAAAAATGGGATTTGAAATTGAATTTAATGAAAATTTAATTCATCAAGATTCAATAGAATATTCAAAAGATTACAATGTCTCTTTAGAAAAATTAGTCTTTAATGGAGGAGAAGAATTTATTCATCTATTTACGACTAGCCCCAAAAATCTTCAAATAGTTCAAAATCTCGTCAAACCGAGGCGAGGAAAATTGATTAAGATAGGAAAGGTAATTTCTGAGGAAAAAATCTATTTTTTAAAAGAAGGTAAAAGAATTGAATTAAAGAGTCAAGGTTATGAACATTTTAAATAATTTACCTTGATAAAAACATTCAAGGAATTTAGAATAGAAACGACTACAGAAAAAGTTATAAATTATTATAGATTTTATCCATTACAATTTTACTTAAATTTTAACTTTCTAACAAGAATTAAAACATTTGATCTTATTATTCTATTAGCACAGGGCCATTAGCGCAGGCAGGTAGCGCAGCAGGCTTTTAACCTGAAGGTCGTGGGTTCGATATGCTCGTTCGAGAAGATCGGGTGCGAAATTCCCACATGGCCCGCTAATTTTTTACTCTTTGTAAAGGCTGAGTTAAAATTTATTATTAAAAGAAAAGTTTTACATGAAATAATTAATCGAGTATGCATTAAAGGTAAATATTAAGATAGATCGTTAAAACGAATAAACTCTCTTACAGCTAAAAAAATGGTTGATATAGAATTTAAATTACCATCTGATGAACCCGAGCAATTAATAATTAAATCCCAAGGCGCTACTAACGAAGAATATGGTTGTGAACCGGACAAAAGAGACATAGAAACCCTCTTAAAATATGGTGTTATAAATTTAAATAAACCCAGTGGCCCAACAAGCCATGAAGTAGTCTCTTGGGCCCGTAAGATTTTAGGAATTGATAACACAGGACATGGAGGGACTTTAGATCCAAAGGTTACTGGAATATTACCTTGTGCGCTTGGTAAAGCCACAAGAGTTTTGTCGGCATTATTGTATGCAGGTAAAGAATATGTAGGGGTTATGTATTTGCACACACCTGAAAAATTAAAAAAAATAGAAAAAGTATTTAAAATTTTCACGGGTAAAATTTATCAATTCCCTCCTATAAAATCATCAGTAGTTAGAAAATTGAGAATAAGAGAGATATATTATGCTAAAGTGCTTGAGGTAAACAAGAACCATGTATTATTTAAGGTCGGATGCGAAGCAGGTACATATATCCGAAAATTATGTTTCGATATGGGAGAAGCTTTATGTTCAGGAGGACATATGTTGGAATTAAGACGAACGAGAGTAGGGAATTTTATAGAAGATAAGAGCCATGTAAATCTTCATAATTTAAAAGATGCATATTCTATATACCGTGAAGAAGGTGATGACTATTATTTGAGGAAAATTATTTCTCCTATGGAAAAAATGGTATCGCATTTGCCAAAAATATATGTAAGAGATACTGCTGTTGATGCTTTATGTCATGGTGCAGATTTAGCTTCTGCTGGAACGTGTTATATAGATGCACGAATCAATACTAATATGCAAATAGTTTACATGACGCTTAAAAAGGAATTAATTGGTTTTGGTACTGCTAAAATGAATGCAATGAAGATTTACAAGGCAAAATCTGGGATTGTGGCTAAAACTAATAAAATATTTATGGAACGAGGCATTTATCCTCGGTGGAACGAATTAAACAAAAAGTAAGAAATATAAAAATATGAAGCAAAAAAACCAACATTATTCTACTCAGTTCCCAGATGTAAAGATTAAAGTTTATTCCGTTCCAGAAAGTTTAAAACAACATTTATTTATTTTTAAAACTATCACGGGAGTTTTTTCATTTAAAAAATTAGATTTAGGAACTAAAGTTTTTATTGAGCACATGACCGTTCCAAAAAAAAAGAGCGTTGTACTCGATCTAGGGTGCGGGTATGGCGCGATTGGAATTGTGCTAGCGCATATATCACCTCAAAGCACAGTTTATCTAATTGATATAAATAAAAGAGCAATCTGGTGCACTAGGGAAAATATAAAATATAATTTATTAAATAGAACAAATAAAGTCATTACTTTATCAGGAAACTATTTTAAACCAATAAAAAATAAAAATGTAAAGTTTGATGGAATTTATATGAATCCACCTTTACGCAATGGTAGAAGAGAATTTCTCAAGTTATGTGAAGAGGTTCCTTATTTTTTAAAACCAAAAGGACTATTTCAATTCGTAATAAAAAAAAAAATGGGCGCAGAATATGTATTAAAATATATAAATAGCAAATTTTCAAATATATTCGATATCAAGATAATTTGTAAGAGATCTGGATACTGGGTTTTTGATCTAACTTTATTAGATTAGAGTAATAATTTTGATTTTATTATGATAAAATTCAATAGAATTAATTAGTAAAAATGGAAAATTTTTTTACAAATCGAATATTCTTTTAAAAAATACAGCAAGGAAAGAGGATTTTTTTTGACTAAAAAAAGAAAGATAGATGTTCTACTTCATGAGCTGGTTCCCAAACATTACCTTTTAACAAAAGAAGAATCGCAAAATTTGTTAAAAAAATATAAAATACATATTTCTGATTTACCTCAAATGTTTGAAAAAGATCCAGTAGCAATTGCGATTGGTGCAAAAGAAGGTGATATTGTTAAGATTGTTCGAGATTCTCGCACAACAGTAAAATTCATAAATTATTATCGTTATGTCAAAAAAGAAAAAGTGTAATTAATCTCTTTTATTGAAAATAATATTAAATAGGTTAGGTAAAAATTGAGTGCTGAAAGATTATCTAATAACGATAAATGGGTCGTTTTAAAAAGCTTATTTGATGAGAAGGGTCTAGTACGTCAACATCTCGATTCTTATAATATTTTTATTCAAGATGAAATGCAAAACATAGTAGATGAATCGAATGAAGTAGTACCTGATATTCCCGGCTTCAAAATAAGCTTTGGAAAAATTAAGGTTGGAGTGCCTAAAGTTAGGGAAGCTGACGGTGCCACGATGGAAATCACACCTATTGAGGCTAGAATTCGAGAATTAAGTTATGCTGCGGATATTATCTTAGAAATGACGCCCATAACTATTGATGAACGAACTCAAAGGGAAGAAGCGGAAGAGACGCTTGATATCTATATTGGTAAAATACCTATTATGCTAAAAAGTTGTCGTTGCCCTTTGGAAAACTTAACAGAACAAGAATTAATTAACCGAGGAGAAGACCCACTTGATCCCGGTGGATATTTTATAATAAATGGGACTGAGCGCGTACTGGTGACGCAAGAAGATTTAGCCCCCAATAGAATATTAGCGGAAGAAGCAAGTAGAAGTTCAAGTGCTACACATCAAGCAAAAGTATTTTCTACGAGAAGTGGTTTTCGGGCACCTGTAACTATCGAAAGAAAGAAAGACGGAAATTTAAGAGTCTCGTTTCCTTCTGTTCCAGGTAAAATTCCGCTAGCAATCTTAATGCGTGCCTTAGGGTTACACTCTGATAGAGAAATTTTTGAAGCCATTTCAGAAAATGATGATATTCAGAAAGAATTGATTCCAGTTATAGATGTCGCTTCGGAAATTCAAGTATTAAAAGATCCTGAAAAATCTCAACAAAATGCTTTAGATTATATAGGAAAGAGAGTCGCAATTGGACAAACAAAGGATTACCGAATTAGAAGAGCGCTTCAAGTTTTAGATAGATACCTTTTACCTCATATTGGAAATGCGGAAGAGGATCGAATAAAGAAAGCTTATTATTTAGGTCAAATGGCTCAAAAAGTTATGGAACTCGCCTTAAAGTTTCGTGAGTCTGATGATAAAGATCATTATGCCAATAAAAGATTGAAATTAGCTGGTGAATTATTTACATCCTTATTTAGAGTTGCGTTTTTAAATCTTGTAAAAGATATAAAATACCAACTAGAACGTACCGCTGTTCGAGGGAGAGCCCCTAATATCAAAACTGCTGTGAGAGCGGATGTAATAACTGAAAGAATAAGACATGCTTTAGCAACAGGCAACTGGGTTGGAGGTAAAGCTGGCGTTAGTCAATTGTTGAATAGAACAAATCATGTTGGAACATTAAGTCATTTAAGGAGAGTAATTTCACCATTAAGTAGAAGTCAACCGCATTTTGAAGCGAGAGATTTACATCCTACACAATGGGGTAAAATTTGTCCAGCAGAAACTCCAGAAGGGCCAAATTGTGGTTTGGTTAAAAATCTTGGATTGGCTTCTATTATTTCTGTTGGCGCTGATGAGAGAATTATTGAAAACATATTAATTGATTTAGGAGTAATTCCAATTAATGAAGTAAAAAGAGTGAAAGGGGAAAAGGTAAATGTATTTCTTAATGGTAAATTAGTTGGTATTCATCAAAAACATAATCCCTTTTTAAATCAACTTAGAGAGAAAAGACGTAAAGGCGAGATTGGTCAACATGTGAATCTTGGATATTATTACGATTCTAAAGAGATTCAAATAAATTGTGACGCAGGGAGAGCGACTAGACCTTTGTTTATTATTAAGAACAAACAAATCCTCATTATAAAAGAAGATATAGAGAAAATTAAACAAGGTAAGTATGCGTGGACAGATTTGATTGAGAAAGGCGTTATTGAATATCTAGACGCAGAAGAAGAAGAGAATGCATATATTGCTATGTTTGAAGAAGATATTACGGCTGAACATACACATTTAGAGATTTCTCCTGCTGCTATTTTAGGAATATGCGCTTCAATAATTCCATTTCCAGAACATAATCAATCTCCACGAAATACATACGAAGCGGGAATGGTTAAACAAGCATTAGGACTATTTGCTGCAAATATGCATTTAAAACTTGATACGCGTGGTCATACGCTTCATTATCCTCAACAACCATTAGTAATAACGAGCCCAATGAAGATAATTGGAATTAATCGCCGACCAGCGGGACAAAATTTTATAGTTGGTATGATGAGTTTTGAAGGTTATAATATAGAAGATGCAATTATTATAAATAAATCCTCAATAGAGCGCGGGCTCGCACGAAGTCATTTCTTCAGAACTTATGATGCCGAAGAAAGGAAATATCCAGGAGGAGAATTAGATAAATTCGAAATACCGGAAAGAGGCGTTAGAGGTTATAAATCTGCTGAATCTTATCGATTATTATCTGAAGATGATGGAATTATCGAACCTGAAACCATTGTAAAAGGGGGCGATGTTTTAATAGGACGCACATCTCCTCCACGATTTATTAAATCTTACGAAGAATTTGAATTGATGCAACCAAATAGAAGAGAAACTTCAAAAAATATGCGTCACAATGAGAAAGGAATTGTAGATACCGTAATTATTTCTGAAACTGTTGATGGTAATAAATTAGTTAAAATTAAAGTGAGAGACCTACGGATTCCTGAATTAGGAGATAAATTCTCTTCACGACATGGACAGAAGGGAGTACTGGGTTTAGTTCAGCCAGCTGAGGACATGCCTTTCACTTCAAATGGAGTAATTCCAGACATTATTGTAAACCCTCATGCCATGCCATCAAGAATGACCTTAGGACAGCTCTTTGAAGGAATTAGTGGTAAAATTGCGTGTACAACCGGAGAATTAGGCGATGCAACAGCCTTCGAATGGAAAGATATCACGAAACTTCAAGATCAATTAGTAGAAGCAGGCTTTGAATTTAATGGAAGAGAAGTAATGTATAATGGAATTACAGGAGAAAAATATGAGGCAGGAATTTACTGCGCCCCAATTTATTATCAAAAATTATATCATCTTGTAGCAGACAAACTTCACGCAAGAGCAAGGGGTCCGGTTCAAATTCTAACTAGACAACCAACGGAAGGGAGAGCAAGAGAAGGGGGTTTACGATTCGGCGAGATGGAACGAGATTGTTTAGTGGGCCATGGGTCAGCTTTATTATTAAAGGAAAGATTGCTTGATGAGTCTGATAGGACTGTAATTTTGGTTTGTGAGAAATGTGGGCTTTTAGCAGTCTACGATCGAAACAAAGATAAAAGATATTGTCCTGTATGTGGACAAGGAACTGTAATATCAAAAGTGGTATGTTCTTATGCTTTTAAACTGTTACTCCAAGAAATGATGAGTTTAGGACTTGCGCCACGTCTAAAATTAAAAGAAAAAATTTAAGCAAATTATCTCATTTTTACTCTATTTTCATTAATTTATCAATTAAATAACCAAGCTTTAATTATAATTGTAAAAAAAAAAGATTTAAAGGCCAAATCCTAGGAACCCATAAAGATCTGGTATCATAGTATAGAGAAGAAACAAGAAAAACAATGTTAGTAAAGATATCCATACAGCTTGATCCCAAGAAAGGTCGATTAAAAATTTTGTTAAAATCAAAATAATTAGAAATCCAATGATAGGCGTTAGTTGAGTTAGATAGTTTGAGCCACTAAAAGCTATTAAATTACCAATTACTCCTAATACTGAATTTATTGCTCCCAGAATTATTGGTATTATTAAAACGCAAATAAAAGCTAAGAGAATTATTAAAAATTTTTTATCAGAAGCTTTAGTTTTCGAACCAATAAGCAAAACCGAGATGTAAATGATCAACGCGACAATTACAGTTGCAACTATTAACCACAAAATAAAGAATAAAGTACTTTCTCCTTGAAATAACATTTTCAGAACTCCAATTTCATTTTTAAGTTTGATAAAATAATTATTTATAAGAAAAAAATTCTCCTTCTTTTATAAATGTTGATCATATATACTATTGATTGATATTGAGATTGGACTAATTTAGATATTAGTAATATCATAAGGATTTTCCAAAGTTGAAAAAAATAAAATTAAGTACTTTTGTAACAAATTATATGCCAAACGAAATAAGGAAGAAATGGAACGCGAAACCTAAAAATACGGCTGCAAAGGTTATTGAAAGGATCGAGAGTTTAATTGATAATTCCCTTCCATATCTTGTATAAACTATTAAAACCGTCAAGCTAAACAATCCAACTATTAGAAAAATCCACGCTAATATCCAAATAGTTAATGAAGGAACTAGAAAATCATTAATTTGAAGTAATATAAACAACATCAATAATCGCTAAATATTTTTATGATTTAAATTTATGTTATCTTTTATTTTTTTTTAACTTTATTAATGTTCTCAAAAATAGCATCTTTTAACTTAATTTTAGTCACTTCTTATTGAATAAATTAAAATTTAAAGATATATTCTATCTATATTATCATTATTCAAATCTATATTATTAAAGGAAAATAAATGGGATAAAAATGCATTTTCTAAGTAGATTAATTGAAACCCCAATTTTAGAAGATCCTGCAAAAAATCATATGAACATTCATAGACATTTCTACAGGTATTCTAAAGGAGATTTTATTGGCCCAGCAATAAAAATCACTAAAACTAAAGCAAAAATAACTTTGAAAGGAACTCATGAATATGAAGATTCAATTTCAGAAATTATCGCAAAAACTATTTCGGATCCACAAAAAAGTTTTGAAGTGAAAGGAACACTAATTACTGGCATGGATTTATCAGAAACCATCACGGATTTAGGGTTAAATTGGATTTTAAAAAAATCTACGGGTAAAACAAAGAATTACAAAGCAGACATTATTGATCAAATTAGCAAAAATCAGTTACTCCAAGCAATTGATGTATTTCGAGAAAATAGTTATTTGTTAATCTCCTTTATTATTGGCACAACCACTAAAGTCACAACCAAAAAGAAGATCCCACAACCTTCTAAAAAAAAGGCTGAAGATGATGATTTAAGTAAAAGAATTCAGTTTTGTACTGGAATTATGAGTAATACAGATACAAATCTTAAGATGGTTTTAGATTCAGTTGCTTCTGATTTTAAAACGGACATCCCTAATAACTGGAAAACTATCATTTTGCTCAATAACTACAACATAACTGAGATTGTGATTCCAAAAAACATCAAGGACTCTCGTTTATTAAGGATAATGGCCATTAGGAAAGGGAAAATGTTTCGATCAATCAATATAGATGGCGAACTAATAGAAAAACAGTATTCAATCTTTGTTTAATTTTTTTGAAGTTAAATTCAAAAAATTTAATTTTTAAAAAGATTTATGAACATTATCAATAGAAAAAATATAGAATATAACGGATTATGAAGGAATTAAATCCTTTATTAAGATCATTTTTATATATAATAGGTGGAGATATTGCCACAGAAGTAGGAATTCAGTTATTGAACACTGAAAACGAAGATATAACTGATGAAGATATAACAGAAAACATTAAAGAACGAATTAAAAGCGGAGATTATAAAATAGACATTGACCCAGATGATACGGTTATTTTAAAATTAAATACAGTAAGAAAAACCTTATATACGTTATATAGTGCAAAATTAGCTCAATTTAGGAGAATACGTGATAAGTCTACAGGTTGGTTTATATATTACTGGTGGCATGAATTTGATTTGATAGAAGAAATTTTAATGGAAAAAAAGAGAGTAGTAGAAAGAAAGTTAAGAGAAAGGTTAGAATTTGAAGAAAAGAACTATTTTTTTATATGTAAGAATTGTCGAGATTCAAATATTAAGTATAATTTTGACACGGCATTTGAATTGAATTTCAGATGTCCAAGTTGTGGAGATCCATTAGAAGCTCAAGATAATCAAAATTTTATTCAGTTTTTAAAAGAAAAAATAGTTTCAATTGAAAATGCTGATTTATCAATTGACTCAGAAATTTAATTACTTCTCAATACAGCACCAAAAAAGAATAACTTCTAATAAAAATTATCTAAATTTCCAAGGCGTTTAAAAGTTAATCTTTCTTTTTTGTAATAAAAGCAATATCACCAAGAGAGGAACCGCGAGATTTTTTCATATATTTGCTTTGCTTGGCACTTGGTTCAATTTCATCTACTTTTTTTAGAAGCGTAATATTGTAGACTTTTTCTATTTTTTTTGCTAATTTTATAGTTGGTTCAACTTTTCCGGCTTCGATTCTTCTTAGTAAAGAAGGTTTCTCGTTTAGTTTTTGAGCAAATTGATCTTGATTAAATCCACGGAAATTTCGAGCGTTTCTAATTCTTTTCGCGTAATCATGAACAATTTCAATATTTTCATCGCCATCTCTTTTAGGCACAAATTTTTTCACGGGGTTCTTAAGTTTAACATATGTCTGCTGTTGAGAATTAGCTTTTTTAGGTTCATTTCTGATTTTTTTGCCATATTGGGCACAACTTTGACACACAGTAATTTTTGCTTCTTCTATTAAAACTTTTTGTCCTTTTCCCCATATTTTACCTCCACATATGGGGCATTCTTTATCAAATTGATTCGATACTTTTTTTGACATAACACAATCTTATACAATAATTTCTAAGGAAAAATACTATATATAATGAATTGAATGTAGAACTCTTAAAATTTTCTGTTTAAAGCTAAAAGTCGTTATAAAATATAACCTATAAATTTTTTAGAAATCGATATTTTTATCATATTAATGCATTACCTTAAATTTAAATGAACAAATAGTTATTAATAAATTAGAAATTTTTCTTGAAATTTAAATTAATAAAAGATGGGGTATTTTCTTTTTGACAACAACCAAAGAAAGGAGAAAAAAGGAAGAAACTAAGGATGAAGAGTATTTAATTACTTACACAAGGCACCTGGAAAAGAGATTAAGAAATTTAGAGACTGAAAAACAGTTGTTAGATGCTGAACGTCTAAGATTGGAACAAGAATTACATAGTTTAAGAAATGAGATTGATCGGTTAAGAGAACCTCCTTTAGTATCTGCTACTGTAATTGACATGCTAGATGAAACGGGTAAAGTTATTGTAAAAAGTTCTACTGGCCCTAGTTTCGTTGTTAACCCTAGTAGAAAGGTTAAAAACGAAAACCTATCTCCAGGAATGAGAGTTGCTTTAAACCAGAGAACTTTCGCAATAATGGAAATCTTACCAACGAAATTAGATCCTTTTGTAAAAGGAATGGAAGTTATCGATGCAATTCCCAATATTAGTTACGAAGATGTCGGTGGTTTGGATGATCAAATACTAGAGGTAAGAGAAACTGTTGAATTACCTCTGCTAAAACCAGAATTGTTTAAAAGAATAGGGATTGATCCGCCTAACGGTGTTTTACTTTTTGGGCCTCCAGGGACCGGTAAAACTTTAGTTGCGAAAGCGGTTGCCCATGAAACGAACGCTACATTCATTAGAATAATAGGATCGGAGTTAGTTCAAAAGTTTATTGGTGAAGGTGCTCGTTTGGTCAGAGAGATATTTAATTTAGCAAAACAAAAAGCCCCCGCTATATTATTTATAGATGAATTAGATGCTATCGGGTCTCAAAGATTAAAAATTGCTACATCTGGCGATAGAGAAGTACAAAGGACTTTAATGCAATTATTAAGTGAATTAGACGGATTTGAAGAAAGAGGAGATGTAAAAATAATTGGCGCAACAAATAGAATTGATATTTTAGACCCGGCTTTGTTAAGACCAGGTAGATTTGACAGAATGATTGATTTTCCAATCCCAGATGGGGAGGCTAGAAGTTCAATCTTTAAAATTCACTCAAGAAATTTAAGCATTGATGGAGAATTAAACTTTAAAAAGTTGGTTGAGTTAACTGATGGAGCGACGGGTGCAGACATAAAAGCAATCTGCACTGAAGCTGGAATGTTTGCAATAAGAAAAGAAGCTGAAGCAATTATTAAAGACGACTTTATTGAAGCAATAAATAAAGTTATGAATAAAATGAAAGATAGAGCTATTGAATCTAAGTTATACTCTTAATCTTCCTTTTTACAAATATATTAAATATTTATAACTTTATTTTTATGTAAATAGTTGCAGTAATTTAATATGGAAAACAAATTATTCTTTGCTTTAAGAAAAGTAAAGGCTATTTCTGATTACCAATTTGGACAAACAGTAACAAATATTTTATTTGAAAATGATAATGATATTCATATTGAGTTTTCTAAAAACACGGATAAAATAAAGCATATATATTACGATGAAAATCTTTTGCTAAATTTGAGACCCACTAATGGATTCTTAACATTAAGTTTATTTGCAGCTAATAAAATAATTAAAAACATTTCAACACCAAGATTGAGAGCAGTCGTGCTGAATGATATATCTGACTTTATTAGAAAAGGTCGTAACGTATTTTGCAAACATGTTTTAGATATAGATGATAATTTAAGACCTTTAGATGAGATTATTGTTGTTAATCAAAAGAATAACCTTTTAGCAATTGGAAGACTAGCGATCCCCATTCCTTATGTTCGAAGTTTTAAAACTGGAATCGCAATAAAAGTTCGGAAAGGAAACGATAAATCAAAATTATAAGCCTTAATAAATTTTAATAATACATATAGTTAGGAGTTATTGAGAAAAAAATGGTAAAATTACCAAAAGAGATGCAAAAAAGAGAAAACAGCAAACCTAAACGTCCTCAAGCAACAAAAAAGAGAGAAGGGCAACAATTTGCTTCAAGACAAATGCGTCGCCGAATGCAACAGCAAGGAGTTGAAATGGATCAAATTAATGCTACTCGAGTAATAATAGAAGGAGTAGAAAAAACGCTCATAATTGATCAACCAGAAGTTGTTTTAATGAAGCAAATGGGACAAGAAATTTATCAAGTAATTGGTGAAGCACAAGAACATTCTCCAGGGGATGTTTTAATTGGAGAAAAGGAAGATGTTGAGACTACGGAACTTGTTGAAGAATCTGAAATAAAACCAATGATTACTGAAAATGATATAATGCTAGTTGCAGCTCAAGCAAATGTCAATAAAGAAGAGGCGAACGCAGCTTTAATTGATAGTGAAGGAGATATAGCAAAAGCTATTTTATTTCTGAAAAATAGACCTTGAGTAACTATCAAATAAAATTAGCAAAAAAAAAAGAATTAAGAATCATAAACCATTCACTGTTATATAAATAATTTGGTAAGAATGATATGTCAAAAGTAAAGAAAAAACCTACTGGGCTACATGGAGGCTTATCCGAAGAAGAAGTAAAATTCGAGAAAATTATCCAATTTTCAGGTTGGATATTTTTAATCGTTCTAATTCTATTAATGGGGGCGTTTATTATTTTTGATTCTGTATTAGGGTTAATTGAATTAGAATTAAATGCATCAACATTTACTTTAATTATCTTTTTCGGTACTAATTCTGCAATTAGTTTTGGATTAGCTACAAGAATTAAAAAAAATAGAGATCAAAAAAAGAAATTGTTCTTTGATTGGTTAATGGGCGAATTTCTACTTGGCATAATTGCTATTTTTGCTGTAGCTGTGTACCAATGGTAATCATTTATTATTAAATTTCGATTACCAACTATATTTATTTATAATCTTCTCTTGCTGGACTAAATACATCTATAGCATCCGTATCTTCCAATATTATCGCCCCGTGTTTTTCGTTAGAATCAAAAACATAACTATCTCCTTCTTTTGCCATAAATTCTCCATTTTCAGTAATAAATTTTAATTTACCCTTTAACACATATCCAATTTGATGTTCTTTATGTGAATGTAAGGGAATTTGTGAGCCTTTATTTAGATTAAAATGGCATAACATCATATTCTTGTTATAGGATAAAGTTTTTCTATATATTCCGTGTAAAATTTCTACTGAATCTACAGAATTTTTGCTTACGAGGTTTTTTCTCATCTAAATAGCACTTTTAATTTGATTTCATCGATTTTTTATTTAAATATACTCATAGTCTTTAATTTTTAAATTTTATATACTCAATTGAAAATTACAAAATCAGTAAAGACGACATAAATTTATTTAAGGATAAAATTACGAGATTAAATATGGTTCTTTCGAATTTTTCTGAAAAAGTATGGAGTTTTCTGCGGTTTAATTAACTGGTGTTTTAAATTGCAAATCAAGAGTTAATAAATTAAGTTTAAATTGTAAAAAATAATACATTTTTATATCAAAAGAGGTAAAATATAAACGATAACAAATAATTATTAAGGGTATTGTTTCAGTTCATAGTGCCGACAAAAACATTTAGCTTTTAACCTGATAGTATCCCTTTATCTCTTATTAGAATATTATAAATTAAAATTTGTGATGGATTGCTATGGTCTTGATTCCAAAATCTGAAACAACAGAAGTTAATAAAGGTTTGAGAAGTGGTTTTTTAAAAAATTTATTACCAAGAGTATCCCGAACTGAAGGTGATGTAGTCCCTTTTGATCCTCTAAAAATAAAACAGAGTATTGTTAAAGAAACAGGGTTAAACGATAAAGTCGCTGATAGCATTACTGAATTAGCGGTTAGAAGAATTATATCCTCCGGCATAATGTTTCTTTCTGGTCCGCATATTAGGGAAATAGTCTGTTCAATATTATCTGAACAACATTTTGAAGATGAACGAAAGCTATATACCAGAATAGGTATGCCGTTGATGGACTACGAAGCAATTTTAGAGAAGGGCGTGAATGAAAATGCTAACCAAGATATGAATCCTGAGAGCATCCATCATTGGGCTGCTAATAGAATATCTGACGAATATGCGCTTTTAAGAATTTTAGATTCAGAAGAAGCTCACGCTCATCTTTATGGAGATATTCATGTACACATGCTAAGATATTTTGATTTACGGCCGTTCTGCCAAAGTTGGGACCCGCGTATGATTCTTGAGCATGGACTCCCCCCTGTCGATAGTTGGGCACATTGTAGCAAATCTGGTCCAGCAGGAGGTTTACGTGTGGCGGTTACTCATCTTGCAAAATGGCTTGGGATAATTCAAGGAGAATTTTCAGGAGGGCAAGGTTACGATTATATTACCACTTTTCTTGCTCCCTATGTACGAGGGCTTTCTCAAAAAGAAATTGAGCAATCAATGCAGTGTTTAATATTCGAAACAAATCAAATTTTTGCAGCAAGAGGGGGCCAAGTACCATTTACTTCGATATCATGTGCCCCAACTATACCTGATGGTTTATTAAATATTCCTGCTGTTGGTCCACATGGAAGATTAGTTGGAAATTATGGAGATTATAAAGAAGAATGTCTTAAACTCTTTGATGCTTTAACTGACGTATATATTCAAGGTGATCATAATGGAAAGCTATTTGCATTTCCAAAACATGAGATTAAGATTAAGAAAGAGTGGCTTAAAGAATTTGAACCATCTTACATAAAAATAATGGAAGAAGTAGCCACGATGGGGACTCCATATTTTCTAAATATGTGTCCTGATTGGATGCCTGACGAAATTCATAGTCAATGTATCGTAGATCCTGAAAATAGGAAAATTGCTAACATATGGGAAAATTACGTTACCATTGGCTCACTTCAAAGCGTTAGTCTAAATTTACCAAGATACGCATATATGTCCAACAATGAAGACGATTACATTAGGATTTTAGGGGAAAAAATGGAGCTTTCAGCTAGAATCCTAAAAAAAAAATGGGATTTAATGGAAAGGCGATTAAAAACAGGGCATCTACCTTTATGTAGTGGCAAAATTAATGGTAAGCCAATTTTTAAATTGCGAGAGCAAAATCTTTCAATAGGCTTTACTGGCTTGAATGAAGCCGTAAAAAGTATGACCGGCTTTGAATTGCATGAACATGATACGACATATAACCTTGGGAAAAAAATATTAGAATATATGGTTGCTAAGTGTAATACAATGACAGAAAGAGATGGGATTTCCTATTCACTTTGGGAACAGCCTGAAGAAAGCTCGTGTGGGCGTTTTGCAAAATTAGATTTAAAACATTTCCCTGAAAAAGCAATTCCTCAATCATCAGGTAAATCTGCTTATTATACAAATTCAGATCATCTTCGGTATGATGCGGATATACCGTTATCTGAAAGAATTCGAAAACAGGGAGATTATCATCCTATTGTAAATGGAGGAGTAATTACACATATTTGGTTAGGGGAACAAAAACCGGATATTCATGCTCTTTGGGAGCTCACAAAAAATATTTGTCTTAATACAAATACAGCATATTTTACATATACTACAGATTTTATATATTGTCCATCTTGTCGTAAGATGTATCGAGGAAGTCAATTTACATGTCCTCAATGTTATTCTGAAGATGTGAAAGTGTATTCAAGAGTAACGGGGTATTACAGTGAAGTAAATAGATATAATTTAGGAAAAAGAGCGGAATGGGAAGCAAGAAAACGAGAAAATTTATTTAAATAATTTTTCTTTTTTAATTTCTTAAATATTTTTGATTCATACTAAATGTATGAACAAAGAATTATCACTTAAAGGATTTCAACAACAAATTGACGAATGGATTCTCAATCACGGTGGTTATTGGCCTCCTCTTTCTATGCTTGGTGCAATTATAGAAGAAGTAGGAGAATTAGCAAAAGAAATCAACCATCTTGAAGGTTTTAAACCAAAGAAGTCTGGCGACGTAAATTTAAATATTGGTGAAGAGCTCGCAGATGTCATTTTTGCGACAATCTGTGTTGCTAACTATTACAAAGTAAATATGAATTGGGAATTAGCCAAGGTTATTGAAAAATATACAAAAAGAGATTCAAAGAGATTTTTATAATTAAAAAGAACAGCACAAATTTTTAAACAATTTTATTAAGAAAGCTCTATCATTTTGAAAAATTTTAATCCTTTTGTGCGTTTTATTTTTTAGAAACATTGGTAATGATAATAATAACTATTAGTTTATAACAAAAAGATGCTAAAAGAAGGATTAGAGAAACAAGAAATACTCAAATTACTTGAGAAAAAGTTAGAGAAAGATCTTTCGTACGATTCAGGCTTTATTTTAGGGTCCATGTGCACAGAACCTTTAGATTTCGCTAAGAAAAATTATATTAAATATATTTCTAAAAATTTAGGAGATCCCGGATTATTTTTAGGGACTGCAGCCTTAGAAGATGAATTAGTTCTTGAAATTGGTGAGTTATTTGGAAATAAAAATATAATCGGAACATTTACTACTGGAGGTTCAGAATCTAATTTAATCGCTATGAGGATTGCTAAAAAATTACGCCCTGAAATAAAAAATCCCGAAGTTGTAGTTTCGGCTTCAGCTCATATTTCCTTTGATAAAGCAGCCGATATGTTGGGTATTAAACTTAGGAAGGTACAATTAAGAGAGAATTTTGAATTAGATTTAAACCATTTCGAATCTCTTATCAATAAAAATACTTGTGGGGTTGTTGGAATCGCAGGTACAACCTCGCTAGGTTTAATTGACCCAATCGAAGATATGGGTAAAATTATCGAAGGAGAGAATATTTTCTATCACATTGATGCGGCTTTTGGGGGATTTGTGTTACCATTTCTAAAAAAACTAAATTATAAAATTCCTCCATGGGATTTCTCAGTAAAGACCGTAAGTTCAATTACAGCCGATCCACATAAAATGGGTTTAGGTATCATTCCTTCTGGTGCACTTTTTATTAAAAATCCTACAATTTTAAGAGATGCTAAGTTTGAAATTCCCTACTTAGCAGGAGGAACTTTTAAAGATTTTCATATTGTAGGAACTAGATCTGGTGGTACAGTTATTGCATTTTGGGCTATTTTAAAATCTTTGGGATTTAATGGTTTTGAAAATATTATAAGAAAATCAGTTAAAAAAGGAAGAGTATCAAAAAAAGAATTTGAAGTTTCAAAAGACTATCAAATTACTACTCAGGATGAATTGAAAGCTATGTTTGGAGGTTGATAAAATTAGATGATATTTTTAAAATAACCTCTTATAAAAATTAATAAGAGGTTTTTT
>Ga0209121_10001452_pt1 | contig 24895 bp, 22 predicted proteins | sample Cruoilmetagenom3_FD_187292 | JGI IMG/M metagenome (GOLD analysis project Ga0209121, IMG submission 187292) | Oil polluted marine microbial communities from Coal Oil Point, Santa Barbara, California, USA - Sample 3 (SPAdes) (version 2) | ecosystem: Environmental > Aquatic > Marine > Oil seeps ... | reverse complement strand
TCATATATGGCTCTAACACCTCTGGTATCAGTACAGTGCCATCAGCTTGCTGATAATTCTCCAGCACGGCGATAAGGACCCGGGGCAAAGCCAGTCCTGAGCCATTGAGCGTGTGAACCAAACATGGTCTAGCACCAGGTTCAGGGCGATATCGGATATTAGCTCGCCTTGCCTGGAAGTCGCTGCAATCACTACAGGAACTAACCTCGAGCCACTCAGCACAACCGGGGGCCCACATTTCGATATCATATGTCTTGCAGGCAGCAAAACCCAGGTCGCCAGTACATAGTTGCACCATGCGATGAGGTATAGCTAATTTGTGGCATACATCCTCAGCGTCGGCTACCAGTTTTTCTAGCTCTGCGTCAGAGTTTTCTGGTTCGGTAATCTTATAAAGCTCCACTTTGTCGAACTGATGTCCTCGCTTGATACCTCTAGTATCAGTGCCGGCAGCCATCTTCTCACGGCGGAAACAAGGAGTGTAGGCAACGTAATAAAGGGGCAAACTGTTCACATCTAATATCTCATCACGGTGGAGGTTAGTTAACGGCACCTCTGCCGTAGGGATGAACCAGAAGTCATCCTCGTCGTCATGATAGAGATTATCCCCGAACTTAGGTAGATTTCCTGAGCCTATCATGCATTCTCGCTTTACCATAAAAGGAGGATAGATTTCTTTATAGCCATGCTCTTTTACATGCAGATCGAGCATAAAGGAGATTAGTGCCCTCTGAAGGCGTGCTCCTAGTCCTTTAAGAACATAAAATCGAGTTCCTGAGAGCTTTACCCCTCTTTGAAAATCTATTATGCCCAGTCTCTCACCTAACTCCCAATGAGGCAATGGTTTGAAGGAGAATTCTCTTGGCTTACCCCGTTTGCGCACCATGACATTATCATTTTCATCTTTTCCTAGAGGCACGCTGGGATGAGGGAGATTAGGTAACTCTAGTAGCAGGGATTCGAGGTTGACTTTAATCTGGCTAGTCTCTTGCTGCAAAGCGGATATCTGGTCTCCCAACTCACGCATCTCAGCAATAAGCTGAGGCGGTTTCTCTCTAGTTTTCCCCAGTTGTTTGCTTATTTTGTTATGTTGAGCCCGGAGCTCCTCCACTTGGTGAAGCAAGTTTCGGTAGTGTTCATCAGTTGCAACAATGCCCTCCAGGGCAACTGCGTTGCCTCTTTTCCCCAATGTCTGGCGAACCACTTCGGGGTTCTCGCGAATAAGTTTGATATCTAGCATTCCACCTTTCAGACTTCAGCTATCAGTTCTCAGCTTAATTCTGACTTCTGACTACTCATTTCATTCTCTTCAATTTCTAATATCTAAATTCAAATACTAAAAATCGTTCCGATTATTTGGATTTTGGTTATTTGATATTGTTTAGAATTTAGGATTTCGTGCTTAGGATTTGTCATTTTACATTTTTACTTTTGCTCTTTTATTTTTAACTGGGGGAAAAGTATAACTTCACGGATAGATTGTTGACTGGTCAACAACATCACCAGGCGATCAATGCCTATCCCCAGGCCGCCGGTGGGCGGCATTCCGTATTCCAAGGCTTGAAGGAAATCTTCATCAGCAATCTCGACTTCCTCGTCCATAACTCGTTCTTCTAGTTGCTGATGAAAACGCTCTCTTTGCTCTAGAGGGTCATTGAGCTCAGTGAAGGCGTTGGCAACTTCCAGGCCGCCGATAAATGCCTCGAATCGTTCCACTAGGTGCTCGTTGCCTCGCTTCCTTTTAGCTAACGGTGACATCTCTGCAGGATAGTCAAGAAGGAAGGTTGGCTGGATGAGATTTGGCTCTACAAAGGTAGAAATTAATTCATCTACGAGTCTGCCTCGATTCTTCTCGGGGTCAACCTCCATTCCCAATCCTGTCATCCTTGACCGCAAGGAAGCAGCATCGGGGTAACCTTCGAAGTCAATGCCACAATGCTTTTTAATAGCTTCACGCAAATAGAGTCTTTGCCAGGGAGGGCTAAGTTCAATAGGCTCTTTATTACAAATGATTGTAGTATCGCCTAGAACTTCCCGAGCAATGTGGGAAGCCATCTCCTCAACTAAATTCATCATATCATTATAATCGCTGTAAGCTTGATAGCACTCTAGCAGGGTGAATTCCGGGTTATGTTTGGTAGAAATGCCTTCATTGCGAAAGGCACGCCCCATCTCATAAACTCTGTCAAAACCACCTACTACCAATTTCTTGAGGTGAAGCTCCAGGGCAATGCGCAAATAAAGGTCTTCGTCCAGAGCGTGATGATGTGTGACGAAGGGGTGGGCTAACGCTCCACCAGCTTGTGGCTGGAGCACCGGCGTCTCCACTTCTATAAATCCTCGCCCGTTTAGAAAATTTCTTATAGCAGTAATAATCTGACTACGCAGTGCAAAAATCACTTTAGCATCTTCATTGGAGATGAGGTCGAGGTACCTCTGCCGATAGCGCCTTTCCACATCAACCAGGCCGTGCCACTTCTCTGGCAGTGGTTGAAGGGTTTTACATAACATAGTGAAATCAGATGTTTCGAGGGTAATCTCTCCGCTTTTTGTTCGGAAAAGCTTGCCTTCTGCCCCTATAATGTCGCCAATGTCAAATTCCCGGAGAAATTCATACTTCTCTCCACCGAGGATGTCATGGCGGAAACAAAGTTGCATCTTCCCCGAGCCATCGCGAATATCAAAAAAGGTCATCTTGCCCATGGAACGCTTGGCCATAACACGCCCGGCAAGAGACATCGACATAGCCTGTAAAGCTTGCTCTTGCTGCTCAAAGACAGCTATTGCTTCTCTGATGGCATGGCTAGGATGATAGGAATGAGGATAGGGGTTTACCCCGCGAGCACGAATCCTGTTCAGGCTATCTAATCGCTGTTGAGTTATGCGCTCCAATCTTGTAGTCATAGCTTTAAACCCCTAAGATTCCCTTAGCTTTATTAGCTAAATGTTTTGGCACCAGTATTTTTACCTCACCTAGCCCATTAGCAGTAAGGCCATACACCAAACCAGCGCTCTCATAGCTTAGGAGAGCAGGGATGCCTTCGCTCTCCAGCCGTCCCTTGATTATTTGTGCTTCCATCTGTCTGGCGGTGTACACAATAGCCAGCTCTTCTTTTGGAGACATAAGCTTTGTTTAATAGTTTAGCAGAAATGCACGGTAAATATTGATAAAGGAGACAATATTATATAGAATCTACTTTGTTGCCCAGAGGTCTTTGCTGTCAATTCAGATTCTAAAGGAGGGAAGGTGATTTGAATGCGCTCGGAAGACATCTGTTACTAGAACTAAAAAATTGCAACGAGGAGGTGCTAGATGACTTAGATTTTCTCAAAGATTGCCTTAATGAAGCTACCATTCAGTGTGGTGCTACCGTGGTCGGCGAATCCTTCTACCATTTCTCTCCTTACGGAGTAAGTGGAGTGGTCAACATTGCTGAATCGCATATTTCCATACATACTTGGCCCGAATATAAATATGCTGCCGTAGATATTTTTACCTGCGGAGATGATGTGGAACCTGAAAAGGCTGCCAGGCTAATAACAGAAAGGCTGGAAGCCAAAAATCACTCCTTAATTGAGCTGAGAAGAGGAATTATAGAGGAAAGCCAGGTTAGCTGTGCAAAATGAAAGATAGCGACCCAGATAAACATAAAAAGAAAGGAGACCCTCACACCCCCTCCCTTTATCTGGCGAGGAACGTATGGTTTCATGACTATATCAATCCTGACCTTACTATGTTGCATAGTGTCAGAGGGGTGATATATTCGGGGCGAAGTAAGTTTCAATCTATAGAGATTATCGATACTGGCAGCTTCGGTATCTGTCTCATCCTCGATGGCAAAATTCAGTCCAGCGAGAGGGATGAGTTTATTTACCATGAGGCTCTGGTGCATCCAGCTATGCTTACTCACCCCAAACCGGAGAGAGTATTTATTGCTGGGGGAGGGGAAGGTGCCACTCTCCGAGAAGTCTTGGTGCACAAGACAGTGAAAAAGGTGGTCATGGTAGATATTGATGAGGAGGTGGTAGGTGTTTGTCGTCGCTTCTTGCCCTCCTTCCATCAAAATTCCTTTAATGACCCTCGAGCAGAGCTTCATTTCGCTGATGCTAGGAAATACTTAGAGGGAAGTGATGATAAGTTCGATGTTATCATCATTGACCTGGCTGACCCCTTAGCCCAGGGACCAGCTCGCTTGCTATACACCCAAGAGTTCTACCAAATAGTTAAACAAAAGCTAGAGCCCGGTGGCATTATGTCGGTACAAGCTGAACCCGCTGAATGGGCTAACTTAGAAAACTTTATTGCTATCGCTCACACTTTGGAAAGCGTCTTTCCTTTAGTTCGCCCCTACCAGGCTCACATACCTTCGTTTAGCAGTTTATGGGGATTTATCTCCGCCTCTCGAAGCCTTGACCCTGCTAAATTACCTCCTGAGGAAATTGACACCAGAATCGATGCCAGACTGTCGAAGGAGCTCAAATCCTACGATGGACTTACCCACCAAGCTATGTTTGCCCTTCCCAAGCATACTCGCCAACAGCTAGCCACAGCCGAAAAGGTCATCACTGACAAAGAGCCCATTTTTACTTATTAGATTAACCTCCTCATTGTCCTCAAGCCTCGTCTCCATGTTGATGCCACCCTGATTGGACGAACCAACTATGGAGGCTGGTAAACACTATTGGGGACTAGGGCGCCTTCTTGGTTGATTATGAGTTATTTATGGTGTGTTGCAGAGCTTGTCTTGGTTGAGCAATTAGCATATAATAGGACCTCGATGTTCGATTGATGGGAACTGGGATTATAGTGTTATAGACGGACAGAAGGTAAAATTGCTCAGGGGTTGGGTGTAATAGCATTGCTCCGCCTTTGAAGGATTAACTAAATATAAAAGGAGATTGAACATGTCGAAGCAGTTAGCGAAAGACGAACTTCTGGACAAGATTGAGGAGGCAGCATCGAAGTGCGAGAGGGAGGTTCATGGTTGTGGGCGCTGTGCACTAGCAACGCTGATGCAGTACTTTGAGCTGGGGGATGAATCAAGCGTAGATTTAATTTCAAAAGGAATTCTACCACTGTCGGGTGGGATTGCACAGACATATAGCACTTGTGGAGCGTTGCTCGGTGGTCTGATGGCAATAGGGATGGCTTTTTTCCCTGGCAAGGTAGAGGATGCAGAGATGGAAGACATCCGGGCGGCAATGGCACTAGGCAGGCAATATTATCGCAGGTTTGAGAAAGAATTAGGGAGTGTTCGCTGTTTTGATATTCGCGCGGTAGGGCTTGGGCGCTGCTTTGATACTGCTGACCCAGACGAGTATGACAAATTTGTTAAGGCAGGTGCTTACGATTTATGTAGTAAGGTAGCTGGCAAGGCTGCTCGATTAGCCGCCGAGTACATATTGAGGATACGGGAGGAACGGGAGAAAAGCCAAGGCGCAGTGCGCCGCTAATTACTTAAATTATGAGGATGGAATTTGACTATGCCGTTTGCGTAGGAAGATGGGTGAGGTGTAATAGCATTGTAGGTCTGTCTTTGAAAGACTAACTAAACATAAAAAGGAGGCTTAATAGTTATGGATTTCAATTTGAGTGAAGAGCAGGAAATATTGAAGAGTATGGCCAGGGACTTTCTCACTACCGAGTGTCCTAAGAAGCTAGTTAAAGAGATGGTAGAGGATGAGAGGGGTTACCCTCCTGAGTTATGGCGTAAGATGAGTGAGTTAGGATGGATGGGGCTGGTATTTCCTGAAGAGTATGGTGGCGCTGGAGGAAACTTCCTTGACCTCGCTGTCCTTCTTGAAGAGATGGGGCGTGCTTGCCTGCCCGGCCCCTTCTTTTCCACTATGGTATTAGGGGGCATGACCATTCTGAGTATGGGAAGCGAGAGTCAGAAAAGAGAATTGCTTCCTAAAATTGCTCGTGGTGACCTGATAGCTACCTTGGCTTTCACCGAGCCCAGTGCCAGATATGATATAGATGGAATTACAATGAAGGCCACTGCCGATGGGGATAACTACTTCCTTAGTGGCACCAAGCTTTTCGTCCCTGATGCGCACATTGCTGATTATATTATCTGTGTCGCCAAGGCTGAAGAGGGTATTACCCTATTTCTAGTCGAGGGCAAAAGTCCAGGCATCAATTGCACCTTGCTCAAGACCATTGGGGGGGATAAGCAGTGCGAGGTAGATTTCAAGAGTGTCAGGGTGTCCCGAGAAAGTATCGTAGGGGAGTTAGGACAAGGGCGTGATGGGTTAGAAGAGAATTTGCGTAAAGCTACAGTGGCCAAATGTGCTGAGATGGTGGGTGGAGCCCAGCAGGTATTGGACATGACCTTAGATTATGCTAAGGAAAGGGTGCAATTCGGTAGGCCTATTGGCAGCTTCCAGGCAATTCAACATTATTTGGCTAATATGCTAACTGATGTTGAGGCATTGAGGTTCGTTACCTATGAGGCAGCGTATAATTTGAGCCAGGGACTTCCTTGTGTCAAGGAGGTAGCTGTAGCCAAAACCTGGGTTAGCGAAGCTTTCAGGCGAGTCGCTGCTACGGCACATCAAATACATGGGGGAATAGGTTTCAGCGCGGACTACGATTTATACCTGTACTTTAGAAGAGCCAAGGGAGCTGAGGTTGTTTTAGGGGGTCCCGAATTTCATCGGGAGGTAGTAGCGCAAGAAATAGGCCTTTAGCTTATTTAGATTAGGTTTCCCCTTTATATGTGACGACATAAACACTTGCACATAGGATATGAGGAAATTCTAAATACTAATCTCTAAACTCTAAACAAATTCAAATGACCCAAATCAGAATCTCGAAACCAGCGATAACCATGTCCTTCACGGCTGCAATTGAGCAAAGGCATAAAGTTTGCGCCTACGAGGTTTTGGTTATTTGGATTTAGACATTGTTTAGGATTTCGTGCTTAGAATTTAGGATTTAATCTCTGTAGGCTTATGCGTAACTACTTAATGCACCTTATATAGGAATCACTTGGATGGCAAGCTTAAGCCGAAGCGAGCGATGGTATTCCGCTGAATCTCCGAAGTGCCTCCAGCAATGGTATGGCCGACGGCAGATAAGTAGCCTCTTTCCATTTCACCATTGAGCGGAGCCCATTTTGAGTCCCTTTCCAGTTGCCCATATAGCCCCATTACCTGCATCGCAGCATTGGTAAACCGCTGTCCCATCTCATCAGCGAAGGTCTTTAGTACGGATGCCTCATAGGAAAGGGCTTCCCCCTTGTTAAGCTTCCAGATAGCCCGATATGATAGTAGTCGGCAAACCTCAATCTCAATAGCTGCGTCGGCCAGCTTGTGGCGAATCAAAGGATTATTAGCTAGTAGCTTGCCGTCGTTGCCTGTTGTTTTTCGGCAATAATCTATGGTTTCCTCCAGCAGGCGGCGTATGTAGGACGCCTTCATACATCGTCCCCAGAAGCGATCTCCCTCCAGTCCACTGAGCAGCAAGGGGAATCCCTGGTTTTTCTCGCCAATAAGATTTCCTTTAGGAAGCCTCACGTTGTCAAAGAAAATCTCGGCATAGCAATGCCCCCCAGACATATCTGGAATGGGTCGGACGGTGATTCCTGGCAAACTCATGTCTATGAGGAAAAGGCTGATGCCTTTATGTCTCGGAGCGTTGGGGTCGGTCTTTGCTGCGGTATATCCGTAGTTGGCACAGTGAGCATAACTATTCCAGGTTTTTTGCCCGTTGATGATATAGTAATCCCCGTCTTCTACAGCGCTTGTCGTTAGTGCCAGGAGGTCAGAACCAGCATTAGGCTCGCTGAAGCCCTCCCAAAGGCTTATATCCCCCCTGGCAACCAGAGGCAAAAAACTCCTCTTCAACTCCTCGCTTCCATAAGACACAATCGGTATGCAGAAGGATTCGATGGCCCATATAGCTGCCCATGGTGCCTTATAGTAAGCCATTTCGTCAAAGAGGATGAAAAGCTCCATTAGCGGCCGTCCTTGCCCGCTATATTCCCTGGGCCAAGTGCGACCAATCCATCTCTTCTCTGCCAGCCGGCGTACAAAGGCAAGTGACCAGTCACCGAAGCCATAACCATCGTCTGCTGCCTCGCAAGGATATCCTTCTAGTGGCTCTTTCTCTAAAAAGTCACGCACTTCTCTCCGCCATGCTTGCTCCTCTTCAGTAAAGGTAAAATCCATATATTCCTCCTATAAAAGATATTTGAAAATATTATTGACATATCATGGGGGTATTGTCAAACTTTATCCCTTTATGTTAGCATGGCTGATTAAATGAAGGTAGAGCAGATAGACCACATCCATATAGTAGTAAAAGACTTAGATAAGGCGGTGGAGTTTTTTGAAAGTTTGTTGGGTGTGAAATTCAGTAAAGAGGTATTCTTAGAGGAGTGGCAGTTTAAGTCACGTATTGCTCCGATTGGTCCAGTAGGTATAGAGCTTATGCAGCCAACTTCTCCTGATAGCGTGTTTGCCAAATTTATCGAACGCCGAGGGGAAGGTTTGCAAGCTATCTCATTGAAGGTTCCCGATATCGAAGAAGCCAAGGCGGAGATGGAGGCACGGGGGATTCGTCTGGTGAGCGCAGTGGAGGTAGGTAGGATGAAGGAGGCGCAATTCCACCCCAAGGATGCTTATGGGGTATTAATTGAACTTTGTCAGTATCAGGCGGTGCATCCTGGCATCGCGGCATGTTTTGAGAAAGGAGAGTAAGCTATGAGTGCTAGAGTTAGTAAAAGGGTTCCTGTGGTTGAGGGACTGTTTACTTGGCCATCCGATAAGCCTCAACTTATGGGAACCAGGTGTCTTTCTTGCGGAAGCTATTTTTTCCCTAGGAAGATGACCTGCAGCAATCCAGATTGTAAAGAGAAGAAGGTAGAAGAGGTTCTTCTTAGTCCCCGAGGCAAGCTATATAGCTATACCATCCAGTATTATCCCCCTCCGCCTCCCTTTAGATACTCTGAACCGTTTGCTCCTTATGGTATCGGCTTAGTCGAGTTGCCTGAGGGAATAAGGGTGGCGGGTATGTTGACCACAGGTGACATCAATGAGATTAGTATCGGCATGGATGTCGAGCTGGTAGTGGAAAAGGTCTATGAGGATGACGAGGGGAATGAGGTAGTTACCTATAAATTTAGGCCATTAAGCTAAAAAGGAAAGGAGTTCAAGATGAGAGAAGTCGTTGTTTTGGGAGTGGGCGTGCACCCCTGGGGAAAATTCGATGAGAAGTCAGTGCTGCAAATGACATTGGAGACGGCCAACAAGGCAGTGGAAGATGCTGGAGTGGAGTGGCGGGATATCGGAGGTATTGGAGCTGCTAGCTCTCACTTCTCCGGTGGCATGGGGTGGGGGTTATCAGCTAATGAGCTAACACAGGCAGTAGCTATGAATGGAGTTCCTGTTTTCAATGTTTCTGCGGCTTGTGCTGCTGGCGGCTCAGCCTTTAACGCTGCTTATCTTATGGTGGCTAACGGCGTTTGCGATATAGCCCTGGTTATAGCTGGGGAGAAGATGCCCAAAGGATTCATACCCAGGACTCCAGGTGCTGCTGAGGATATAACTGATATTGATTATCTTCGCTGGAGCGCTATTGGCTTGCCTAACCCTGGCTATTGGGCAATGGAAGCCCGCCGTAGGATGCACGATTTCGGCACCACAGAGGCTCATTTTGCTAAAGTTTCAGTTAAAGCTCATAAAGTCGGGGCACAAAACCCTTATGCCAGGTATCATAAGGTTTTCACTTTGGAGGAGGTGCTTAACTCTAACATGGTCAATTATCCCCTCCGTCTATATGAGATTTGTGCTGTTAGCGATGGCGCTGCTGCTATTATTTTAGGCTCATCTGAGGAAGGGCGTAAGCGCACTACCAAGCCTGTGTCTGTAGCTGCCAGCACTATAGCTACTGGGAAGTTTGGTGACCCACAGATACGCATTCCTGAGATATCCACTACTGCCAAACCAACAGCCCCTTATTACAGCGAGGCGACGATTGCAGTCAAAAGGGCTTATGAGATGGCTGGCATTGGCCCTGAGGATATAAGCTTTGCCGAAATCCAGGATAACTGTTCATGGCAAGAACTAGCTTGGCCTGAGCTTTTTGAATTATGTCAGCCCGGAGAGTCAGATTGGATGGTGGACCACGATGAGACCGGGGTTGATGGTAAGCTGCCCATCAATCCTAGTGGTGGCTTCCTCTCTTTTGGAGAGGCAACCACAGCTATGGGTATATGGCAGGTATACGAAATAGTGGAGCAGCTAAGAGGCCAAGCTGGCGCCAGGCAAGTTAAGAATGCTAAAGTCGGCATTGGGGCTACACTGGGTCTGGGAGCCAACGGTTCAGCTATAATATTAAAGGTTTGAAAATTTGGTGGAAAGCTTGACTGTTTTGAGGCTGTCTAAAAATGTAGTTGCCCAATTTATTGGGCGGTTGTGCCTGATAAATCAGGCAGCTACAAAAATTTGGGGGTGAAGGGTTTCCAGGATGCCTAGAATTGAACCGGAATAAAAATTGAACAGCCTATGTTTGAAAGGAGGTGAGAGGTTGTAAGTGTAAAGGTTTTGTGTAAAACTTGGTCATTGGTAACTATTCTAGAAGGAGGTGAAAATTGAAGAAGTCGAAGTTTAGTAAGTGGATGGCTCTAGGGATTGTGCTTGGCTTAACGATTGTACTTGTGCTAGGTGGTTGTGCGCCTGCGCCAACGCCGACACCAACACCCACGCCAACGCCAACGCCGACACCACCGGTGAAAAAGGAACCTGTGACTATCTGTAGTGTAAGTCCGCTCACCGGGTTATTTTCTGGCACCGGTGTTCCCCAATCCCGAGGAGCTGAGTTAGCGGTAGCCCTCATTAATGAGGAAGAGGGTGGCATAATGGGGCATCCAATAAAGTTTATGGCCCGCGACACCATGACCAGGCCAGCTACAGCTGTAGAGATGGCGCGTGAAGCTCACGCTGCCGGGGCGAATCTCTTCTGCGGTATCGTTAGCAGTGGTGTAAGCCTAGCCCTAGCTCCAGTGATGGAAGAGCTAGACTCAATTTGTATCACTGTTGCCTCTCATAGCACCAAGATTACCGGCACCAACTTTAGTCCCAATTATTTCCGTGCTTGTGACGATGCCCGCACCAGAAACTTTGCCCTGGCTGCAGTAATGCATGAGAAATTTCCTGATGTGAAGAAATGGGCTAACATCTCGCCCGATTACGCCTATGGGCATTCCTGCTGGGATAACTTCATATATAAGCTGATGGAGCTTGACCCTGAGGTAGAGGTAGTAGCTAGTCGCTGGCCCCCCTTTGGTGCCGGTGGTGGCTACGGACCGCATATTACGGCTATTATGGAGGCCAAGCCTCAAGGACTCTACAGCGTGTTGTACGGTGGCGATATGATTGCTTTCTGGCGGGAGGGAAAGGAATATGGTCTATTTGATGAACTAGACGTGTTTGTCTCCAATCACATAGACTGGGATGTTCCCTACACCACAGGTGCCGAATCTGTGGAGGTATGGTTTGGGGAACATTACATGGATTTCCTCTATGACTATCCTGCGTCACGAAAATGGGAGGAGGCCTTCAAGGCAAGATACGGTGAGGATTACTTTGTTTTTGGCCAGGGACATTCTTGTCCTAACTACGATGCAGTATATGCCTACAAAGCTGCTATAGAGAAAGCGGGCAGCTTTCAAACTGCCAACGTGATAGCGGCATTGGAAGACCTCAAGTGGGATACTCCGCTAGGTGAGAAATGGCTCAGGGCAGGTGACCATCAGGCTTACTTTGACATGCCCTTCTGCCAACTCGTGGCTGATGAGACTGCTCCTTATGGCTATAAGGTTGTCTGGAGCGCGGTCATCAGCGGTTTAGACTATATAATTCCTGAGGCAGACGCTTTGAATTGGGATAACGTGCTTGATAAGTGGCTAGAAGAACATCCTAAGGTAGGGCCATAAAGCTATCTAAGTGAGGGGCCCAAGCTTTTTGGAAGCTTGAGCCCCTTCCCTAATATGATTTGAAATGGTTGATCCGGGGTTAATCCTCATAGATGTCTTAAACGGTTTATCTAAGGGTTTTTTCTATTTTCTCATCGTTTCAGGTTTGACGTTGACCCTGGGCATCATGGGTATCATCAATTTCGCTCATGGCGCCTTTTACATGGTGGGGGGTTACACTGCATATACCCTGGCTCGAGTTTTGGCGGGGACAGGTTGTGAATTCTGGTTAGCGGCTGTAATTAGCGCCGTTATCGTAAGCGGTGCTGGTTTTTTAGTCGAGCGATTTTTACTGCGGCGTATTTACGCTGCTGAGCACCTGTACCAGCTTTTGCTTACCTTTGGTTTAGTATTTCTATTAGAGGGGCTAGTGCTGCAGATATGGGGTGGCACTCCACGGTCCATCTTTCAGCCGGAATTTCTAATGGGCAGTCTAATTGTGGCTGGCAGGTCGTGGCCAAAATATTCGCTTTTCCTCCTCCTCTTCTCCGCAGCTTTAGCCGCTGGGCTGTGGTATCTCCTTTATCGCACGCGCCTGGGAAGGTCCACTCGAGCTTCAGCGATGGACAAAGAGATGACCCGGGCCTTGGGAATCAATGTGCCCCAGGTATTCACCATAATGTTCGTCATCGGAACCTTTCTGGCAGCTCTAGCTGGGGGGACAGGTACAGCCTTGAGGTCGCTAACGCTGGGAATGGGTGCCGAGATAATCATCCTTTGCTTTGCTATTGTGGTCATTGGTGGAATGGGAAGCTTAGTGGGGGCTCTAATTGGCTCGCTCATCCTGGGGATGTTTGAATCTTTTGGCTGGCACTACTTCCCGGACTTGGCTATGATGCTGCCCTACTTGCTTATGACGGTAGTTCTTATCATTCGGCCCCGTGGTTTGCTGGGCAAGGAGTAAATGAATGCTAGACCGCAGCGTATTGTGGCGTAATAGAAATAGGTTGATACCAATTGGTGCTGTAGTTGTGCTCCTATTTGCCTTGCCTGCTTTCATTCCTGAGTACGAGTTATATTTGGTGAACACGATCTTGATAATGGCGATCTTTGCCTATGGCTGGAGCTTGCTTTTCAGTTATGCTGGCTACTTATCCTTTGGTCAGTCAGCCTTTTACGCCCTGGGTGGCTATACTGTGGCTATAATGTATCGAGATGTCACCGGCTCAGTATGGCTAGCCTTTTTAGCTGTTTTAGGCATCTCAGCCGTTGGTGCCGCCGTCATAGGAGCTCTATCTGTGAGGCGCGGTAGGATTTACTTTGCTTTCCTTACCCTGTCCTTTGCCATGATGATTTACGCTGTAGTTTTCCGCTGGCGAGGCTTCACCGGGGGAGACGATGGCATCCCTAGTGTAATGCGCGGCGCTCTCGATTTCGGACTTTTTCAAGCGAATTTAGAGCCTACGGCTAACTATTATTATTTTACCTTGGTAATAGCCCTCATTGCTATAGCGGCTATGTGGAAAATGGTAAACTCCCCCTTCGGTTATACTCTAAAGACAATGCGTGATAACATGGAGAGAGCAAGTTTCATTGGTGTGGACGTGTTTAAGTATGCTCTCATAGCTTTTGTAATATCAGGTGTCTATTGTGGCTTGGCTGGAGCTTTGATGGTGTCATTATGTGGGATGGCTTATCCCGAGCTTTCTTATTGGACAGTCTCCGGTGACCCCGTTGTGGCTTGCCTAATTGGTGGCGCATATACCTTTGCTGGCCCCTTTGTTGGCTCTATTATCTATGTACTGGTGAGAAGCTATTTAATGGCATTAGTTGGCAACTGGCCCCTTTGCCTGGGAATTATTCTCATAGCAGTGGTGCTATTTTTCCGTACTGGGATTATGGGCTTTGTTTCGGAAAGGTTTAAGGTGACATTATGACTCAAGCTATACTGGAAACACGCGGTATTGTGAAGGACTACGGGGAATTTCGGGCTCTGGATGGTATTGACTTCTCTTTGCCACCAGGGGAGCTACGAGCCATTATAGGTCCTAATGGAGCTGGCAAGACTACTTTCTTTAATGTGATAACTCACAAGTTCAAAGCTACTGGGGGAAAGGTGTTTTTTGGCGGCAAGGACATTACCAATCTACCATCTCATAAAATCGTAAAATTAGGCATTACCAGGGCATTTCAAATAATCAGTTTATTCCCCAAGCTCACAGTGTTTGAGAATTTAATGTGTGCCCTTCTCACTATAAAGGAGAGGAATCTCTGCATGTTCAGTAGCGCCAAGGGCTATGCTGATATTAGGGAGGAAGCCTTCAGAATCCTGGAAACAGTGGAATTGGGGACACAGGCTAACGTGCTTTGTGGCACATTGGCTCATGGAGATAAAAAGAAATTGGATTTGGCTATTGGTCTGGCCTGTGCTCCAAAGCTTTTACTCCTTGACGAGCCTACCGCTGGGATGTCTCCCGAGGAGACAGAGTCTACTACCAAGCTTATCAGGAGGATTTGTGAGCAGGAGCATATAACCATACTTTTTACCGAGCACGATATGAGTGTGGTTTTTGCTATCGCTGACAATATCACCGTCCTCCATCAAGGAAAGGTGGTAGCCCAGGGCAAACCAGAGGATGTGAGGGAGGACAGGGGTGTAGTTGAAGCTTATCTGGGGGAGGAATTCTGATGCTTGAAGTCGAAGACCTTCATACATACTATGGTACCAGTCATATTCTGCAGGGTATTTCACTGCGCGTGGATGAGGGTAGGTTTGTATGTCTCCTCGGTCGCAATGGCGCTGGCAAAACGACGACTCTAAAAAGCATAATGGGCATCGTTCATCCTGCCAGAGGAAGCATAAAGTACCGGGAACAATCTATAATGGGAAAGGCGTCTGACAAGATAGCCCGTTTGGGTATTGGTTATGTTCCTGAAGACAGAAGGATATACTCTGCGTTCTCTGTAGTGGAAAACCTAGAAATTGCCCAGCAGGCGGGTCGCGGCGGTGAATGGGATATAAACAGAGTTTTGCAGCTTTTCCCCAAGCTAAAGGAACTGACAAAGAGGCGTGGCGACCAATTGAGTGGTGGTGAGCAGCAAATGCTGACTATTGCCAGGACGCTTATGGCTAACCCTGAATTTCTTCTTCTTGACGAGCCTTCTGAAGGGTTAGCTCCCATTATAGTCTCGGGTCTGGCCACTGCCCTGGGTGAGCTTAAGAAGCACGGTATAAGCATGTTGCTTTCAGAGCAGAATGCTAGATTTTCTGTTAAGGTAGCTGATTGGGTGTATGTGATTGATGGGGGTAGAATAATATTCGAGGGAACAGTTGACGACCTTCTATCTAGTAAAGACAAGCTGCGTAGATATTTAGCACTTTAGTTTGGCGTCCTCCGCGAAGTTATGAGACAGGCTCTTGATGATATTAAAGTCATTGATTTAACTTGGTATATTAGTGGTCCTTACTGTACCAAGTTGTTGGCTGACTATGGAGCTGAGGTCATCAAAATAGAAAAGCCTGGCGAGGGTGACCCTGCCAGGAAGTTCCCTCCCTTCTTGAACGACGAGCCTCATCCAGAGAAGAGTGGCCTTTTCCTTCATCTAAATACCAACAAAAAAAGCATTACCCTTAATCTGAAGAGCGAGGAAGGAAAAAAAATCTTTCTCCGGCTGGTAGAAGGTGTGGATCTGGTAGTAGAGAATTTCAGTCCCGGAGTGATGGGCAGGCTTGGCCTGGAGTATCCCTCTCTGGAAAAGGTTAACCCTCGGCTGGGAATGGTCTCCATCTCTAACTTTGGGCAAACTGGTCCGTATCGGGAATTTAAAGCTTCGGAATTGGTATTGAACGCCATGGCTACAGCTATGAAATCCTGTGGCAGTAAGGAACGGGAACCCCTCAAAATGGGGGGGAGGGTAGTACAATACCAAGCAGGGGCCATGGCGGCTACAGCCGCCATGGTAGGAATTTTGGCAAGTAAAATGCAGGGGATAGGGCAGTATATAGACGTAGCCATCAGTGAAACTCAATTAGGTAGCATAGATCGCAGAGGCCCCTTGCTGGTAGCCAGCCAGTACACTGGAGAAGTGGAGGGGAGGATAGAGGTAGGTGGGTCACAATGGGGTGCTTGTCCCGATGGAATTTACCCTTGTAAAGACGGCTACTGTGATGTAATAGGGGGGGCAATGTGGTGGCCAAGCATCTTCAAGATGATGGGGGAGCCTGAGGCGCTAGCCGACCCCCGATATGGGTCATGGGAATGGCAGACAGACCCTGAACGCAAAGCTGAAATATTGGCTGTTTTCCTCCCTTGGGCCAGGGAGCGCACTAAAGAGGAGGTTGCCGAAGCTGCTAGTAAGGCTAGACAAGCGGCTGCTCCTGTTTACACCACTGCTGACCTCTTAACTAATCCTCACTTGGCGGCGCGAGGTTATTTTGTAGAAGCAGAGCATCCTGTGGCCGGCAAGTTGAAGTATCCTGGACCACCCTGCTGGCCTGAAGAAACACCTTGGGAACTAAGAAGAGCAGCCCCCTTGTTGGGGGAGCACAATGAACAAATTTATAGCCAGTTAGGATATAGCAAACAAGAGATAGGGTTATTACGGGCTTACGGAGCTATCTGAAGGGGGAGTTATGCCAAAATTACCTTTGGAAGGCATCAGAGTGATAGACGCGACTGTAGTATGGGCTGGCCCCTATGCTTCTTCAATCCTGGCTGACATGGGGGCTGAGGTTATTCGGGTAGAGTCAACTAATTTTGCTCCTTATGGTGGCCGGGGATTAATTCTTAGACCTCCGGAGAGCACTTTAAAGACGGGCGGATTGCTCATGGCTGGATACCCTAACAGAGAGGCAGGGGCGAGGCCATGGAATCGTAATCCCTATTTCAACCATCATGCTCGCAATAAACTTAGCATGACTGCCAAGTTAAATACACCTAAAGGATTGGAGATATTTAAGCGTTTGGCAGAGGTGAGCGATATTGTAATTGATAATAATGCCTGTGGAGCCCAAGAGAGATTAGGTTTAGGTTACAAGGGACTGCAGGAGGTGAACCCGAAGATTATTTATGTGGGTATGCCTGGTTTGGGCAATAAGGGCATTTGGAAGGAGCGCATTGGTCTTGGTAGGCATTTGGAGGAGATAGCGGGACACACATTGCTCCGTAAATATCCTGACCTCGAGCCTGGTGAGATGTCAGATATATTCCATTGTGATGCTACTGCTGGAGCTATAGGCGCTTTCGCCGCACTTTTAGGACTCTATTATCGGCAGAGGACAGGAAAGGGTCAATTTATTGATATCTCACAGATTGAAACCGTTATACCTCAACTAGGAGAAGCAGTGATGGACTATGTAATGAACCAGAGAGTTCGGGAATCACTGGGCAACCGTGATGAATGGGCAGCACCCTGTGGCGTTTACCGTTGCCGGGGTGAAGATAGATGGGTGGCCATCACTGTGTTTAACGATAAAGAGTGGCAGGGGTTTTGCCGAGCTCTGGGTAACCCTTCTTGGACTAAGGAAGAGAAGTTTTCTACCCAGTTGAGTCGGTGGAAAAATCAGGATGAGATGGATAGGCTTATCGAATCCTGGACTATAAACAAAGAGGATTATGAAGTGATGTACCTTCTCCAGAAGGAGGGGGTGGCTGCTGGACCGGTAATGGATGAGTTTCAATGCTTTCAGGACCCTCAGCTTAGGGAAAGAGGATATTTCGAGCAAGTTACTCATGTGGATTGTGGTACACATCTCTATCCAGGAATGCATTGGAAGATGTCGAGGACGCCAGCCTGCATCCGTAAGCCAGCTTGCCGCCTTGGAGAAGACAACGAATACGTCTATAAGCAGGTCCTGAAATTTTCTGATGAAGAATATGAGGGATTAGAAAAAGAGGGACATATTGGTATGGATTATCACCCTAGCATTCTGGTTCGTGGCGCAGCCAAGATGTAGGGCTATGAGTTAGGGAATACTTCATAGACGGATTCCATGGGGATATGTAGTGGCAGTGCAAACGCAGTATAAACCACTGCAAAAAGGTTATGGAGCAGGAGGCCAGTCCTCGCTAGGGATATCGCTACGCAGGAGGTGTAGTATGAAGCTTTTTGAGCCAATAATAATTCGGGGAATGAAGATCAAGAATAGAATCGTTATGGCGCCCCTGTCCACCTTCTTTCCCATTAGAAGCGAGCAATCGAAAAATTACTACGTGGAGCGGGCTAAGGGTGGGGTAGGAGCCATTACTCTTGGTGCGCTTAACATTGACGCACTTTTCAGCGACCGATTTATTCAAGGGATACGTGAATGGGTAATAAGTCCAGTTCAGGAGCATGAAGTTAAAATTGGGCCTGAGCTGTGGCACGGCAATGTTTATCCCACTCTGCCGGTTAAGGGGGCTATACAGGAATGGGTTGCGCCCTCAGCGGGGAGCCCTTCAGGTGGTTGCTCCCTTTCACGCGTTTTGCGGGCACCATTGGAATGCTATTGTCGAGAGATAACTATTTCGGAAATACAAGAGATTATTGCTAAGTTTGCCAGGGCTGCAGCTAGAGCAAAGGAGGCCGGCTTCGATTATATTGATGTCCATGGCGCTCACGGGCATAATTTGGTGGGGCAGTTTTTTTCGCCTCGCGACAATCGTCGCACTGATATTTATGGCGGTAGCCTCGCTGGGCGGATGCGCTTTAGCATTGAGGTAGCAATGGCTATTCGCTCAGCTATTGGGGATGATTTCCCCTTCTTCTGGCGTCTCTCTGCTGAACATGCACTCCCTGGCGACTATACTCTCGATGAAGCGATTGAGTATGCTGCAAAATTGGTTCAGGCTGGCGTTGACGTCATTGATGTTTCTTTTGGCCATGAAGAGAGTTATGAGGCTGCCCCTATCAGGAGTGTAAGTGTTTCCCCATGTCCTGATGAACCTATGGGTACTTTTATTCCTTTTGCCGAGCAGTTTAAGCGAAGATTACTTGTGCCTGTTATAGGCGTTGGCAATATTCGCACCATTGAGGTTGCGGAAGAGGCGTTATCTAAAGGAAGAGTTGATATGATAGCTATCGGTCGGCAGTTGCTCACTGACCCCTACTGGCCGAAGAAGGTAGCATCAGGTGAGTTTGAGGATATTACTCCGTGTCTATGTTGCAATAGCTGTCTTGCCACATTTCGGGAAGAGCAGGCCCCAATCAGGTGTGTGGTGAATGCTTCGTTGGGTAAAGAAAAAGAATATGAAATTAAGCCTGCTCAGGCAGTTAAGAAGGTCTTAGTGATTGGTGGAGGTCCGGCGGGGATGGAAGTAGCGCGGGTAGCAGCACAAAGAGGTCACGATGTTATTCTAGCTGAAAAAGGAGATAGATTAGGGGGGGCGCTCCTGCTATCTGGGAAAACACCGAGCAAACCAACCATGAACGACTTGATTCGATACCTCAGTGTTCAAGTTGAGAAGGCCGGCGTACAGGTTAAGCTTAATGAGGAAATTTCCTTAAAGTCCATTGAGGAGATAAAGCCAGATGTAGTAGTTGTTGCCACAGGAGCCAGTGCTTCCATGCCTGATATACCGGGATTGCGGAAGAACAACGTGGTAACAGCAGCCGACATCCTGAGTGGTCGGAAGGAAGCAGGAGAGAAAGTTGCTCTCCTTGGCGGCGGGTTAGTTGCTTGTGACACGGCTGAGTTCTTAGCCTCCAAAGGTAAGAAGGTGATAATGATTGAAGTTCTTCCTGATATAGCAGCAGAAATGTATTCGTTTGAGAGACAGTTCATTTGCTATAGATTGGGAGCGAAAGGCGTTATGATGATGGCTGGGGTGAAACATGAAGAGGGTACTGAGGAGGGCTTGAGCGTCACTGATAAATGGGGGGTGACCTATCCCATCAAAGCGGATACCATAGTGATTGCTACTGGCGCCACGCCAAACAATGTGCTGGTAAAAGAGCTAGAAGGCAAGATACCAGAGTTATATTCTATCGGAGACTGCGTTGAACCTCGCAGAATAATTAATGCGATTGAGGAGGGTGCTTCCATCGGTCGCAAGATATAGGCAGATGAACGACTCAAGGAAACCAAGAGTCTTCTATGGATGGATTGTAGTAGGCCTGGGTTTTTTGGTTATGATGGTAGCCTATGGGTTGAGGTACAGCTTCTCTGTTTTTTATGATGCTATCTTGGAAGATTTTGGCTGGGCTAGAGGCGCCACTGCCGCCGCACTATCAATAAATCTCATTGTCTATGCCGTAAGCGCTCCCATGTCGGGGAGTTTGGTTGACAGATTCGGTATAAGGAGACTTGTTCCACTCGGTGCTATTTTGCTTGGCATTGCTCTGGCTGCCTGCAGCCGAATTAGTACCATGGGGCAACTATACCTTTTTGTGGGGCTTAGCGCTCTTGGGAGCTGTATTATGGGTTTCGTTCCCCATACAGCAGTGGTTGCCAATTGGTTTTCCCGGAGACGTGGTTTGGCAATTGGCATTCTCAACGCTGGGCTTGTGGCTAGCGCGCTGCTAGCACCATTGGTGGCATGCCTGATATCGACTTCGGGATGGCGAGGAGCCTTCTTGGTATTTGGGGGTGTCTGTATTGTGATAGTTGCTCCGCTAGCAGCTATATTTCAAAGGCAGCGCCCAGAGGATAAGGGAGTTAAAGCTGAAAGCGCCAGCGGGGAGATTACTTCTGGTGGAGAAGCCAAATCAAGGGAACTCACAGTGGATGAAGAATGGACTCTGCAAGATTGGACTCTTGCCAAGGCAATGAAGGCCCGTCGTTTCTGGTGCCTGGCGTTCACGTTTTTCTTTTGGGGATTATACGCCTATACATTTATGGTGCACCAAGTAGTCTACCTTACCGATGTGGGATATCCCAGGGATTTTGCTGCTGTAATAGTTTTGGTGTTTGGGGCTTTTGCTACAGTAGGCAGTGTATGCACTTTCATTTCTGATCGAATAGGAAGGGAAGTCACCTTCAGCATAGCATCTGGGAGTGCATTGATGGGACTAATAATCTTTATGCTGATACAAAACACCTTGTATCTCTGGATGCCTTACCTTTATGGTGTTCTTTTTGGTTTGCCTTTTGGAGTATGTTCTGGTGTGATGATAACGACAGGCGCTGACCTTTTCCAGGGCAAACACTTCGGTGCCATTAATGGGGCTCTCGTGTTCTTCTGTGTGTTTGGAGGGGCTCTCGGGCCTTGGTTTGCCGGATATGTATTCGATGTGACTGGCAGTTATGCTCAAGCATTTCCCTTAATGTATTTTTGCATTCTCACATCTGCAGCCTTTATATGGCTAGCCGCTCCCAGAAAGGTGAGGATGGTTCCAGGGAGAGCAAAGCTACTTCAAACCAAGTCATAAAGATGATTCATGAGGATGGCAGAGCGTGTTAAAATGAAAAAGATGCTAGAGAAGGAGGATACTGATGCAATATTCTGAGTACCAAATGAGGCTGACAAACTTTATCGAGAGGGCGAAGAGGTTTTTCCCAAAAAAGGAAGTTGTTTCCATAGAGGCAGATGGTGAAATCGTAAGAAAAACCTACCTGGATGAATATAAGCGAATTTGCCAGCTAGCTAATGTTTTGGAAAAGCTCGGCGTAAAAGGGGGTGATGCGGTGGGAAGTTTTGCCTGGAATACTCACAGGCATTATGAACTATACTTTGCTGTGCCCTGTATAGGTGCAACGCTTCATACAATAAACGTCAGATTGTCCAACGATGACATTGTTTATTCCATTGAGCAGGTAGGAGATAAATTGATCTTCATCGAGGAGGACCTAATTCCAAGGTTTGAACCTGTGGCTAAAGAATTAAAGGATATAAAAGGATATGTGGTTCTCAGTAAGAAAAAGAATATAAAAGAATTACCTGAGACCACTTTGTCCCCCGTTTATTTATACGAAGATTTGATTTCCCAGGCGGCGAGTGAATATGAGTTCCCCGAGAACTTGGACGAGAATACTCCGGCATCAATTTTTTACACTGGAGGGACAACAGGAAGACCCAAGGGGGTGGCTTATACTCATAGACATATGTTCCTTCGTTCCTTAGCGCTAACAAGTGTGGAGCACTATGCCATAAATCAGCGAGATACAATTCTTCATGTAGTTCCATTATTTCACATTAACGCTTGGTATTTCCCCCAGACTGCTACTCTGGTTGGGGCAAAGCAAATATATCCTGGTCGCAATATCACCCCTGAAATAATTCTTACTTTAATCGAGCGGGAAAAGGTTACTCTCGCTGGGGGCGTACCTACTGTTTGGCTGGATTGTTTGAACCTCCTCAAATCTGGTAAAAGAAAATACGATATTAGCTCAATTCGGCTGATCGGTGTTGGAGGCGCTGCCATGCCGAGAAGTGCTTTGGAGGAGTATGATCGGTTGGGAGTTAATTTTGCGCACGCTTATGGTAGTTCTGAATCGCCATTTATATCGCTCGCATACTTAAGGCCAGAAGTTGAGAATCTTTCTGAGGAAGAAAAGTGGAAAAGGAGGGCGAGCGTTGGGTTTGCTCATCCTGGCTATGAATTTAAAGTAGTACACGAGGATGGGACCGAGATTAAATGGGATGGTGAAGATAGGGGAGAAGTAATTTGTAGGAGCCCCTGGACTATAACTAGTTATTACAAAGCGCCAGAACAAAGCGCTGAGACTTTTAAGGATGGGTGGTACCATTTTGGGGATATAGCGACGGTTGACGAATATGGCTACATAAACTTGGTAGATAGGGTAAAGGATGTAATCAAAAGCGGTGGCGAGTGGATATCTTCAATTGACCTTGAGAATACTTGTATGGCACACCCCGCTGTTGCTGAGGCTTGTGCTGTAGGAGTTAAACATGAAAGGTGGACAGAAAGGCCGGTATTAATTGTTGTTCCGCAGCAGGAATATCAAGGGAAATTGAGCGAGAAGGAAATATTAGATTTCCTGAGTTCCAAGTTACCAAAGTGGTGGCTTCCGGATAAGGTAATTTTTGTCGATGCTATACCAAGAACAGGTCCAGGAAAGTTTGATAAAAAGGTATTGCGCCAGAAATACAGCGATATCCTTGCGCAAAAATAGGAGTTGGAGTAGGATTTACTCAGAGGAGGTAATGCAATGAGGTTAAAGGATGAAGTAGCGTTGGTTACTGGAGGAGGTCGTGGCCTGGGTCGAGCTATGGCTCTAGCTTTCGCTAAAGAGGGCGCTGATGTGGTAATAAACGAAATTGATATGCCGGCAGCCGAGAAAGTGGTTGGTGAGGTGAAAGCTCTAGGACGTCGCTCTTTGGCAATAAAAGCTGACGTAACTAGCAAAATGGAAGTTGAAGAAATGGTTAAGACAGTTATGAAAGAGTTTGGAAGGATTGATATACTGGTGAACAATGCTGGGGTGTCGATGGTAGGTCCTTCTGAAGAATTAGAGGAAAGTCGTTGGGATAAGGGTATAGACCTAGATCTCAAAGGTGTGTTTCTCTGTAGCCAGGTGGTGGGTAAAGAGATGATCAAGCAAAAAAGAGGAAACATCATTAATATAGCCTCTATAGCTGGGATAGTAGGCCTACCTGCGAGAGCCTCTTATTGTTCTGCTAAAGCTGGAGTCATCGAGCTTACCAAGGTGCTGGCATGTGAATGGGCAAGATATAACATCAATGTTAATGCTATTGCTCCAGGCTACTGTAGGACTGAAATGCTGGAGGATTTAATTAAAAGAGGTCTTTATGATGAAAAGGCAGTAGTGGGGAGATGTCCCGCTGGAAGGCTGGGTAAACCGGAGGACATAGCTAACGCTGCTGTATTTTTAGCCTTGGATGAATCCAATTACGTAACCGGTCACACTCTGGTTGTGGATGGTGGTTGGTCTGTGTACGGATATCTGCAATCATGGCTGGACGAGGCAAGAGAATGACCTGCAAAGTCCTGAATAGAGGAGGTGAGTGAAATGGACCTGCATTTAAGCGATAAAGTGGCCTTAGTCACAGGTGCTGGGAGCGGGATAGGTAGAGAAACAGCGTTACTTTTCGCTGAAGAAGGTGCAAAAGTAGCTGTTAATGATATATTTCTGGATAAAGCCCAGGAAGTTGTAGATGAAATTAAGGTGAAGGGTGGAAAGGCTGTCGCCATAAAGGCCAGTGTGGCAGACTTTGCGGAGGTTAGCCAAATGGTTGAGGAGGTATTGCGGACTTTTGACAAGATAGATATTTTGGTCAACAACGCCGGGATATATCTTGCAAAGCCTATACAGGAAATGACTGAAGAAGAGTTCGACGAGGTGATAAGCGTTGACCTTAAAGGAGTTTATAATTGTACGCGGGCAGTTGTGAACCATATGATAGATCGCCGTTATGGAAGGGTTATATCTATTTCGTCGGTTGCTGGGAAGGTAGGTTCTGTGGCTAACCTATCCTCTTACGCCGCTGCCAAGGCCGGTGTAATGGGTTTTACCAAGTCTATTGCCAGAGAGCTGGGGAAGTTCAATATAGCTGTCAACGCAGTAGCTCCTGGAACAGTGGATACACCTATGCTTGGACCATTAAGGGATACGTATAGGGAGAAAATAGTGAAGATAACTCCCATTGCCAGGCTGGCAGAGCCAAGGGAAATGGCCAATGTTATAGTGTTTTTGGCGTCTGATGCTGCATCGTATGTAACGGGCACCGTGGTCACTGTCGATGGTGGCTACACTATGTCCTGAATCGGTAAATTGAGAGAAAGGAGGTGATGGAATATAGAGGAACGGAATTCGAGCTAGTGAAAGGAGCAATAAATTAAAAGGAGGTACTCATGAATAAAAAGAGGTTTGTGGCTTTGGGAGCAGCGCTAATTTTAGCCATGGCATTCGTGTTGCCATCTTGCGCACCAGCGCCGCTAGCAGAGAAAGAGCCAATAACGATTGGTTTTGTGCACTCGCTGACAGGGGTATATGCTGGCTATGGGTTGGATCAAAAAGCAGCAGCTGAGATAGCAATTGTAGAGATTAACCAAGCTGGCGGAGTTCTGGGAAG
>Ga0209121_10001451_pt1 | contig 24915 bp, 28 predicted proteins | sample Cruoilmetagenom3_FD_187292 | JGI IMG/M metagenome (GOLD analysis project Ga0209121, IMG submission 187292) | Oil polluted marine microbial communities from Coal Oil Point, Santa Barbara, California, USA - Sample 3 (SPAdes) (version 2) | ecosystem: Environmental > Aquatic > Marine > Oil seeps ... | reverse complement strand
ATAATGAGGAAAGACCTCATCAAAGTTTAAACGGCAAAGCACCTAATAAATTTAATCAAAACTGTCCTCGAATTAGCTAACTTGTACAGCAATGACGCTTGTATATTCAGTTTATCTTCGATTAGTGGTAATTCTATAATAGCATCTGCATTGACGCCATTAAATCCCATTTCGGCTTTTACTTGATTACTTATCGAAGTATTAGAACTTATATCAATTACACTAGATAAACGCTCTCCATACCTCGCATGCGAACCTTTGTTAATAAACTTAATCTCTGAAGTAACGTTAGGATTTAAAGGAGATATCATACCAAATAAATGTCCTTTGTGGTAGATGTTTATTCCATCCCATATCAGTCGGTTTTGATCTGAGGCTCCACCTCTAACAAAAATACCTGAAGCGGTCTCATTAGGGCTCAAAACACCTGGCAGCAATTGAATACTTTCTAATACATCTGGTTCTGTTAAACCAGGTAAAATGCCTAATCGTAATGGGTGAATTTTATAAGTACCATCACTGATTTTTTCGATACCTTTTGCTAAATAACTGCGTAAAACAACTTTGTCTAATACTTCAGTTTTAACTTGCTTATCATTAACCAGACTTACAATAATATAACGGTTTTCAATTAAGTTAAAATACAGCGATGTTTCCTTTTGAAGCACTTCTAACAGTTCTGTTAATGTTAATTTTTGACCAACTATTGTAATTTTTTTATCCTTTAGATAATCATCTTTATAAGAAAAAAGTACGTTATAAGTATTCTCTACTTCCTCAAATGTGTCATGTAAAATTTCATCTTTAAACTCAATGTAAAAAGCCTCTTCTTGAGAAAAGGCTAGTATAGGTAGTAACATTAAAACTAAGATATAGATCAACCTCATTCCTTATAACCTAGTTTAATGTTACGGTTTTCTTTTTCATTATAGGTTATATTGAGTGTCTCAAAGACGGTCTTTAGTGCAATATTTAAATTGTTATGAGGAAAACTACCTGTAAAAACATCTGCATCATTAATGTCTATAGTATCAAATGAGATATTATACTGGTCTTCTAAAGCTATTATAACGTAACGTAGAGGTACACTTTTAAAGGTACTTTCGCCATCTATCCAAGTTGGTTCATTTAGTGATGTTTTAGAAACTTCTGATGGATAACCATTAACTTTTCTAACCGCATCAGCTGGTAGAAGCACATAATCATATTCCGTTGTCTTAACACCAACTTTACCTTCATAGCAAATGACTTCAAAAAAGTCCTGGGTAGAATTAACATTGAATTGTGTACCTAAAACTGTAACCGATCCATTATCAGTAATTACTGTGAATTTTTCTCCTTTTGCGACTTTAAAATAAGCTTCACCTACCAGATTAATTGTGCGTTCTTTATCCCAACCATCCTGGTTGTATGTAATCTGAGATTTAGAATTTAAAAGAACTTCAGAACCATCTAAAAGAACGATGGATCTACTTTCTCCAAAACCAGTTTCAATACTAACTTTATCATTGTCTAAGAACATAAAAAGTCCAAACAAAGCAATTATTGAGGCAGCAATACCAATTGACCAATTCTTGTAAAGTGGTTTAACTTTTTGCTTTCTGTCTTCTATTTTATTTTGAATTTTTTCGAATGTATCAGTTATAGGAGCATCTAATTTTTCTGAAACGTCCATACCTTTCCTTAACTTTAAATAAGCAGAAAAGTCGTCCTCGCTCACCAGATTTTTTAATTCATTATCTGAAAGCTCACCTTCTAACCACTTGGCTAAAAAGATATCTGAATCGTTATTTGTATTAAATGTTTTCATCCTATTCTATAGTTAATACAACTCAAAAGTAAAAAACCCTACCTTAAGTTTTATTTTTTTAAACATTTCCAATCTCTTTACGCATTATAACTAAAGCTTGATGCATTCGTTTTTCTACCGCTTTCACACTAATGTTAAGGTTTATAGCAATCTCTTTATATTTTTTCTTTTCAATTCTATTCAATAAAAAAACCTCGCGCTGCTTTTCTGGTAAACGTGCAATAGTATTTTGGAGTTTTTCCATAAATTCTTTTTCTAACAATATAAATTCTGGCGACTCATTAGTGCTTTCTTTTTTATTATGTTTATTAAAACTTTGCACCACTTTTTGATGTTTTACCTCATTTAAAAACATATTGTTAGCAATAGTGTAGGTATAACTCTTTACCTTATCGTAGTCTACTTTACTGCAATTATCCCAAAGCTTAATAAACACTTCTTGTAATATATCCTCTGCTCTATCTACATTTTGGGTTTTAAAAAAAAGAAAACGCCTTATATCCTTTGCGTATAAGTTGTAGATGGTCTCAAAAGTTTTTGAGTGGCAAATATTACGATTATCTTTAGGCATTAATGGTTTTGAAGTTAGTTCCTCAAATCTATGAAAAAAAATATTTTACCAAAAAGTAGGGTTTTTATTTTATGGGTTGTCTTAGTATCGATTAACCTCTTTAAAATAGTTTAAACCAAAATTTATTTAAAATGAAAAAATTAAAATTCGCTTTCTTAAGTATGTTCATGGCACTTTTCTTAGTAACTGCCTGTACTAATGACGAACCTGCTTCAGAGGATCAACAACAAACAGAGGAAAGTCAATCAATCACAACAGCTTTAAACAGGTTAAACAATCAGTTTGATGACTATGGCAATATCATTGAAACAGATAATCCTGCTGGAAACGTGGTTTTTGATTTTTGTTTTGATTTTGTTTACCCATTAACATTATCGTACAACAATGGTACAACGGTTACTGTAAATGATTTAGATGGTATAATTGACATAATTCTTAGTTCTACAGATGATTTGTATATCAGTGGAGTTGCATTTCCTTTTGATGTAGAAACTTTTAACAACGATACAGATGCAATCGAAATTGTAACAATTAATAATGAAGAAGAATTTATTGATCTTTTAGAAAGCTGTGATTTTGATGATTTTGAAACTTGTGAATGTACCGAAGAATATAACCCAGTGTGTGTTGAAGTTTCTGATCCTAACGGAGAAACATTTACTATAACATATCCTAATGCATGTTTTGCAGAATGCGATGGTTTCACAGAAGATGATTTCTTAGAGTCTTGTGAAGACGATTATAACTGCCCTGGTGGAAATGGTTGTTTTGAATTTAATTTCCCAATAACTATAATAACTGACGACAACGAAACTGTTACTGTTAACTCTCAAGAAGAATTAGACAGTGTTTTATATGATGCCTATTATTTCGATTTTGTTTATCCATTTACAGTAACATTAAATGATGATGATGATGATGATGATGAAATAGTAACGATAAACAGTGCAGAAGATTTAGAAGAGCTTATAGAAGAGTGCTTTGATGATTATGATGATGGTAATTACGATTGTGAAGAATGTGAGGATGAGCCAATAGAACCTGTATGTATTGAGTATACAACGGCTTCTGGTGAAACGATTGTTGAAGTATTCCCTAATATGTGTTTTGCGCTATGTTTAGGATTCTCACAAGAGGATGTTGTAGAATGTGAAAACAATCCTTCTTACTGTTCAGATGAAGACCTTGCAGACTACTTAGAAGAATGCGAATGGCTTGCAACATCTAGCCTAAACCCTAATAATAACGCTGGCATTTTTACTTTCAGCGAAGACAGAACTGTTTCTGTAGCTATAGATGGTACTACAATAACAGGGACTTGGGAATTATCTAGTAACCCATCTACTGATCAAGTATTTATGTTTATTTCATTACCAGCGCCTTATGAAGAAGTTTCAAATTTAGATTGGACTGTAGTAGAATGTAATGAGGATTTTATTCTTTTAGAATCTAACAATGAGTTCTTAAGTTTTGAAAGCTCATGTGATTAAATTAAGTTAGTAAATTGATTATAAAAACCTTCAGATTAAGTTCTGAAGGTTTTTTTGTATTAAACAGTTTCCCCCAACCATGCTTTCATCATCCAAACCGTTTTTTCTTGTTCGGTAATAAAATCGCTCATCATTGAGTTTGTACCTTCATCATTAGCATCTCCAGCGGTTTCTAATATTGATCTCTCAATTTTAAGTAATTCACCTAGAGATTCAACAATAAGTTCTACAGCTTTTTCATCTTTAGAAATATCCTTTCCTACTCGTACTTTAGCCGCCTTTGTGTAATCTTTAAACGTGTGTAATGGTGTTGCACCAAGCGTTAATATACGTTCTGCAATTTCATCAACCTTTACATTGGCATCTGTATATAATTCTTCAAACTTAACATGCAAATCAAAAAATGCACGCCCTTTTATATTCCAATGAATACCTCTCAAATTTTGGTAATACAATTGAAAATTTGCTAATAATTCATTTAAATCATTAGCCAATACTTTTGTTTTTTCGGTATCTAAACCTATGCTATTTAATGTCATAATTCACTTTGTTTTTTTGTTAATTCAAAATTAGTTGATAATTAAGTTAATATTATTATAGTTTTTATGAATAGTTTTTATACTTTTATAGTTTAAATGAATAGTTATGACAATTACACAATTAAAATACGCGTTAGCTATAGCAGAACATAAGAATTTTACAAAAGCTGCTGAAAAGTGTTTTGTAACACAACCCACGTTAAGTACTCAAATTCAAAAATTAGAAGATGAGCTAGACATAATAATCTTTGATAGAGGTAAAAAACCCATTGAATTAACTGATGTAGGACGAAAAATTGTTTATCAAGCTCGCAATATTGTTAACGAAGCAGATCGTATTCAGGATATTGTAGATCAGCAAAAAGGTTTTATTGGTGGTGAATTTAGATTAGGTATTATACCGACCATTATGCCAACACTCTTGCCTATGTTTTTGAACAATTTTATAAAAAAATACCCAAAAGTAAAGCTGAAGATTGAAGAGTTAACAACTGAAGAAATAATAACTCGTATTAACGATGGACATTTAGATGCTGCCATTGCTGCAACACCTTTAGAAAGTGATAATATAAAGGAACGACCATTGTACTACGAACCATTTGTAGCTTACATTCCCAGTAACCACAGACTGAGAGATAAAAAAACTGTTGAAGTATCTGATTTAGAAATAGAAGATATGCTATTACTTGAAGATGGTCATTGTTTTAGAGATGGCGTAATAAATCTATGTAAAACCTTTAAAGGTCAAGATGACGAACATTTTCAATTAGAAAGCGGCAGTATAGAAACGTTGATAAAACTATCTAACGAAGGGATGGGAATGACACTTCTACCCTACTTACATACCTTAGATGTAAAAGATAATCTAAATTCTAATCTTAGACATTTTAAAGAGCCATCTCCGGCTAGAGAGGTGAGTCTAATTTATCATAAAAGTGAATTGAAAATGCAAATTATAGATGCGATGCACGATGTTATTTCTGGAATTATTCGAGGTGCAATAGCTTTTCAGAATGTAGAAATAATTAGCCCTATCGCGAAATAAAAAAAGCGTCCCGATAGTTATCGGGACGTGTCGCTTTTTTTTATGCTTTTAAATAAATTAAACATTGATCTAATTCTGGGTTTTGATTGATTAGGGACTGAATAAAAATTCTTAATTCTTCAAGTTCGTGAGGCAATAAACGTCTTACCGCTTTTTCCACTTCCTTACAAAATAATGTCGCATCAAAACTCACTTTGTTAAGTACAGTTTTAGTGTACTCATACATTGCTCTCGCCATAGGTAATCTTAAGTTTTAGGTTAAACAAAAATGTAATTTTTTCTATAGGCTATTGTTTCAATTCTGAGTGTAAGTTAAACAAAATTTAAGTTCAATTATAAAATTAAATAAAGTTTAACAGCTTTTTTGTCGAAAGTTTAAAATTATCCGATAAGCCTTATGAATTCCTATGGACAATTCTTACACGTAATCATTTGATATACTGTTAAGTATGAGTTTTATTTTCTAAAAACGATTATCTCCATCCAACAAATCTCCTAATCCACCTAGAATACTACCTTCTCCTTTAGACTTTCCTCCTCTCGGTACAGAAGCTAAAACACGACTAGCCAATCTACTAAATGGTAAGGATTGTATATAGACTTTTCCTGGTCCTTCCAATCTGGCAAAGAACAAACCTTCTCCACCAAAAATAGAATTCTTAATACCTTTAACAAACTCAATGTCGTAATCAACACCTTGCGTAAAACCGATTATGCAACCAGTATCTACACGTAAAGTTTCACCAGCCTCTAATGTTTTTACTGCTGTAGTTCCGCCAGCATGTACAAATGCCATTCCGTCTCCTTCTAGCTTTTGCATAATAAAACCTTCTCCACCAAATAGTCCTCTACCTAGCTTCTTTGAAAATTCAATTCCAACACTTACTCCTTTGGCCGCACATAAAAATGCGTCTTTCTGGCAAATAAATTTGCCCCCAAATTCCATTAAATCGATTGGAATAATTTTTCCCGGATAAGGAGAAGCAAAGGAAACATTACGTTTTCCAGTTAAATCATTATAAAAAGCCGTCATAAATAAACTTTCGCCCGTAAGAATACGTTTTCCTGCCCCAAGAATTTTCCCTAAAAAGCCAGTATCTTTTTGAGAACCATCACCAAAAATGGTATCCATTTTAATACCATCATCCATCATCATAAAGCTTCCAGACTCTGCAACCACAGCCTCATCTGGATCTAACTCTATTTCTACATACTGCATTTCTTCTCCGTAGATACGATAATCTATTTCGTGTGCATTTCTGTCATTATAATCTGGTAATTTTTCCATAGCTAAGTTGATTTTTATTTTTTATTGATTCACATATATGTTGATTGATTGTTCAATTTGTTACAGGTTTATAAAAATTCCAATCACTAAATTCCAAATTCCTATGCGCCTGAATACTGAGACTGAGACTGTAAACTACAATTTATGAGATTGCCACGTCACTCGTTCCTCATTCCTCGCAATGACATTAGGATTTTACTTTAATCGTCCACTCAAAATTAAATGTTGAAACTTCAATTCCTTCTGCATTTATGCCAATTGCATTTAACCAAACCGTCTGACCTTCTCCAGTTTCTATAGCTTTAGAAATTGCAATATCTATTTTTTCACCTTCTATACATTTAAAATTAATTCTGCCAGTAGCTTTTTTTGTAAATGTTGCATTATTATTTGCCACCAACATCGATATGTTTTTACCACTCTCCTTAATTTTTTTCATAACTAAAGCACCCGTTGTTAACTCTGCAGCCATGCCTTGTACTGCCCAAAACATAGAATTAAATGGATTTTGATTTACCCAACGATGCTTTACGGAAACCACACAAGAGTTTTCATGTATCTCTTTTGTCCGTACTCCTGTAAAGTACGCTGCAGGTAGCTTAAACAATAGATATGTATTAAGTTTAGATGGTGATATTTTCATATTTATAGTGAAATTTCCACTAAAATAAATCAAATATTCAAACCTAACTAATGTTAAAAATATGTTAATTTTTAGTACTATGCGTAACATAATACCTTCTTAAAGACATATATTTGTATAAGCAACTATTATATACTTTTAAAAAATGGTAGACAATCATCATAAAAATTTAGCAACATTTATACATCTTTCAACATTTTCGAGATTTATAATTCCATTTGGAAATTTCATTGGTCCTATTGTATTATGGGCAGCCAATAAGGAAAAATCAGAGTTTATAGATCAGCATGGTAAGCAAGCGATTAATTTTCAGATTAGTGTTTTGTTATATGCTATAATTATAGGTACTATTAGTGTCCCATTTTTCATCTTTAAATTGTTTAGAGGTTTAGATTTTATAGATTTTCAAGGATTTCATAATTTTCATATTAATGTAGGAGAACCTTCTCCTCTATTATATATAGGAGGTGGATTAGGAGCTTTAGCCATCATAGCATTTATTATAGAATTAGCACTTATTGTTAAAGCTAGTTTATCAGCGAGAGATGGCCAAGCTTATAAATATCCTTTAACTATCAATTTTTTAAAGTAAAACATTTCATCAATCCTCCGTCGCCAAGGCTTTGGAGCATAATAATCAAAATCAATCAAAAAATGAACAGTTTAATTGAATTAAAGACACTCTTAATATGACACGAGCGCAAACTAAAACATTAAATCAAAATTTAAGTTTCTTGCGCGAACTGCATGTTACTTTAATTAAAAACAGAAAACACACATGAAAATAGAAAACACAAAAGCACAAATGCGTAAAGGTGTTCTGGAGTATTGCATCTTATCCATCTTAAAGGATGACGATGCCTATGTCGCAGAGATTCTTGGCACACTAAAAGACGCTAAAATGCTTGTTGTAGAAGGAACAATATATCCACTATTAACAAGATTGAAAAATGCTGGATTACTCAGTTATCGCTGGGAAGAATCTACATCTGGACCACCAAGAAAATATTATGGTCTTACAGAAACAGGAAAACTTTTTCTTAAAGAATTGAACACGACTTGGAGTGAACTACAAAATGCCGTAAACCTAGTAACAAGTACAAAAACAACAAAAAAATGAATAAAACAGTCAATATAAATTTAGCAGGTATATTCTTCCACATAGACGAAGATGCATATCTTAAATTACAGCGCTATCTTGAGGCTATAAAACGTTCATTTACAGACTCTCAAGGTCGTTCGGAAATAATTTCGGATATAGAAGCACGTATCGCAGAATTGTTTGCTGAGCGCATACAAAACGAAAAACAAGTGGTTGGTGTTAAGTTAGTCGATGAGGTAATTACCATAATGGGACAACCTGAAGACTATTTAGTGGATGACGAAATCTTTGAAGATGAACCACAACCAAAACAAAGACATAGTTCTAGGCCAACTAAAAAGTTATTTAGAGATACAGACAACTCATATATTGGTGGTGTTGCTGCAGGTTTAAGTCATTATTTTGGAATAGAATCTATTTGGATGCGACTAATTTGGTTACTCTTAGCAATAGGTTCTGGTGGTACATTTATATTTATTTACTTAATCTTTTGGGCATTAGTACCAGAAGCAAGAACTACAGCCGAAAAGCTAACAATGTCTGGTGATCCTGTGAATATTAGTAACATCGAAAAAAAAATTAAAGACGGCATTGATTCGGTTTCAGAGACCGTAAAAAATGTAGATTTTAAAAAACATGGAGACAAGTTAAAAGAGGGTTTTGATAACGTCTCAGACAACATTTCAGAGACGGTAAAAAACGTTGATTTTCAGAAACAAGGCAATAAATTAAAATCGAGTTCACAAACATTTTTCGATTCTATTGGGAGCATAATAATGTTCTTTCTTAAAGTTATCGCAAAGTTTATAGGCATCATTTTAATCATTGTAGGCATAAGCACTTTAATAGCCTTAATTGTTGCATTGTTTACTGTCGGCTTAGTAGATTCTATTCATTTTCCAGGTATGGATTTATTATATGTAGCTAATGCTGCAAATATTCCTATTTGGCTAATATCAATGTTGTTATTTTTTGCATTTGCAATACCGTTCTTTTTCGTCTTTTATTTAGGTCTTAAGATTTTGGTAAATAACCTAAAGTCAATTGGTAATGTTGCAAAATTTACTTTGCTCGGTTTATGGCTAATGGCAATCATTGGACTTGTAATAACAGGAGTAAAACAAGCAACAGAGCATGCGTTTGATGCTAAAGTTACTAATGCCGAAGTGTTAAACATTAAAGCTAATGATACTGTTAACTTGAGCAGATTAAAGTTTGATCAATATAGTAGCTCTTTTTACAGCCGAAACAATGAATTTAGAATTATAGAAGACGATAATGGTAAAAGTATTATCTCATCAGATATAAGGTATATCGTAAAATCTACAACAGATTCTGTCGCATCAATTACTATTGATAGAAAAGCTACAGGTAGTAGTTATAACGTTGCAAGAACTAGAGCAGAAAATATTAACTACAACTATGCATTCTCTGATGGTAATTTAAATTTAGATGCTTACTTATCTACTGATGTAGACAATAAATATAGTGAACAAGAAGTGTTGCTGATTATAAATTTACCGGAAGGTACTATTATTCGAACGGATAAGAATTTCCCAAGATATTACAGATACTCAAGTCGTACTAACATTTTAGACAAAGTAAAAAACGGTAACTATTATAAAATTGTAAAGGATGATGCAGAATGTTTAGACTGTATTGAGGAAATTGAAGATGAAGAGTTTCTTGAAGAAGCGACCGAAATTATTGAAACCATTACTAATGAAACGTCGTTTACTGAAGATAAACCAGAAGTGAGTATTCAAATTAATGAAGAAGATGGCGTTAACATTGAGGTTAATGACAATTGAGAATAGGAAATCAACAGTTCATCATTTTTAAATTTATATAAATCAAAACATTACACATATTTGTAGTGTAATTATCAATCAAAAAATGAACCAATCAATCAAATCACTTTTGCTGTGCAGTATCGGAATATTAATTTCTGGTATTGCATCAGCGCAAGTGGACAAAAACTCTGAACTATTTAAAACACTAAAAGCTAAAGACAGTATCCTTTTTAAAATAGGATTCAATAAATGTGAAGTTGAAAAAAGTGCAGAATTAATGTTTGACGATCTAGAGTTTTACCACGATAAGGGTGGTATTACTAATTCAAAAGATCAATTTGTAAAAATCATGAAAAATGGAATTTGCAGAGAAAATAATCCTGAAAAAGTATACAGAATATTAATAGATGAAAGTTTAGAAGTTTTTCCTATGTACAATAATGGTAAGCTATATGGAGCACTCCAAAACGGTAAACATTATTTTTCTACATCAGCATCGACATCTTTCAAAGAAAGTGATAACTACGCCTTATTTTCTCACCTCTGGCTTATTGAAGAAGGTGAATGGAAATTAAAACGGGTTATAAGTTATAATCATATTTCAAAAGAAGCTATAAAAGAATAAATCATCAATCAAAAAACAAAAACAATGAACACACTAATTAGAATTATCGTCACAAGTATTTTAAGTTTAATTATGCTATCCTGCAACTTTTCTATGAATTTAGGAAATGGTGTAGACGGAAGTGGAAATGTAGTTACTGTAGAAAGAGATATTTCATCTGACTTTGATGAAATAAAGGTAAGTCAAGGTTTAGATCTTTACATTACGCAATCAAATGATGTTGCATTGAGCGTTGAAGCTGATGAAAATCTGCACGACCTAATAATGACAGATGTAGAAAATAACATATTACGTATTTATTCTACAGAAAATATAAGAAGAGCATCATCAAAAAAAATAATACTAAATATCAATGATATCTCAGCAATAAAAGCAACAAGTGGTAGTGATGTCTATTCAACAAATACGATCGAAGCTGATGAACTAGAACTTAACTCTACTAGTGGAGCAGATATTAAATTAGATGTAAAAACTCAATCATTAAGCTGTCGTTCTACAAGTGGAAGTGACATTAGACTAAGTGGAACAACAGATATCTTAATAGCAGAAGCAACAAGTGGCAGTGATATAAAAGCCTCTGATTTAGTTGCTAATTCATCTAAAGTAAAAGCAACAAGTGGTGCTGACATATCTGTTAATACTAAAAAAGAATTAACGGCACGTGCCACAAGTGGTGGAGATGTACGTTATTCTGGTAACCCAGAAAAAGTTAATAAGTCAGATAGTTCTTCAGGAAGTGTAAGACAACAATAATATTAACCAATATCAATACTATTATTATAGATAGTTACAAATCAATAAGAAAACTTAAACTCTCTATCATACTAAATACCAATCGATTAAAGACCATTTCAAATTCCATTAAGAGTTTGGGATGGTTTTTGTATATATTTGTTTAACGGCTATTAATTGACCCATATTAATTATAAATTATTAATATTGACAAATAATACAATTTCTATAAGTCTAATTTAATAAAAAGTGACTTTTTTGATGTGTTATGTGTCCTTTTAATAGACAGCAAACATTAGAATATGAAAAAAACAATACTCATCCTGATTATTATGATTGCAAGCATTTCAACAACGACTGCACAATCAACCGAAAAAATTAAAGGTGATAGAAATGTTACTATTAAACAAACATATATAGATGATTTTGAAACTATTGTTGTAGATGGAGATTTCTCTATTGAAGTAGTGTATAATAATAAACCATCTGTTGAAGTTGAAGCAGATGATAATTTACATGATGTTATACAATTCGATGTAGTTGATGGTGTCCTTACATTTGTTAAAACTATACGTATCACCTCTAAAAAGAAATTAAATATTAAAGTAAATTACGGAGATGCTTTACAAAATATAGAAGTAAAAGGCGATGGTGAAATTCGGTCGCTTACATCTATGGAACTTAGTAACGCTACATTATTAACATCTGATAACTCTAGAGCTTACTTAAATATAAAAGCTAGTACTTTTAATTATAAAAGCTCTGGTAAATCTAAAACAAGACTCAATCTTACAGCTGATTCAACAAATGTAGAACTGAGTGATAATAGTAAATTAGACGCATTAGTAATTAGTAAAATATCTAATTTCGATTTATATCAACGATCAGATATAGCAATTGAAGGTTCTTCTGAAAACACCGTTATTAATTTAATCAATTCTTCAAACTTTAATGGAGGTAAATTTGATGTTGATATTACAAATGTTAATCTAGAAGATAACAGTGACTTAACAATTGCAGTAAATGAAAGTATTACAATAGCCTCTTCTGGTGATAGTGAGGTATACCTCTATGGAAATCCTGTAATTACAATTACCAAATTTGAAGACACATCAAAACTTCAGAAGAAAAAACAATAAATTATAAAAGAGATTGAAAAAGAAAGCCGAAGTTAATACTTCGGCTTTCTTTTTTATGTTATCTAAATTTAGTTATAGCTTGGTGTAGAAACTTCAAAATCAGCTTCTTTAGCAGCCAAATATCGTTCTGCATCTAATGCTGCCATACAACCAGTCCCTGCAGCAGTAATTGCTTGCCTATATACATGATCCGCAGCATCACCACTTACAAAAACACCTTCGATATTTGTTTTACTAGTACCCGGAACAGCATTAATTATATAACCTGTTTCATCAAGATCTAAATAATCTTTAAAAATATCTGTATTTGGCTTATGGCCAATCGCTACAAAGAAACCAGTTGCAGCAATCTCATGTTTTTCGTTGGTTTTGTTGTTAAATACTCTAACACCAGTAACTACTTGTCCATCACCTAGTACCTCTTCAGTTTCAGTATTAAACAAAATCTCAATGTTTTCAGTATTCTTAACTCGGTTAGCCATTATTTTTGATGCTCTAAATTCATCACGTCTAACTAACATAGTAACCTTTTTACATAGATTAGATAAGTAATGTGCTTCTTCGCAAGCAGAATCTCCAGCACCTACAATAACAACTTCATGATTTCTATAAAAGAAACCATCACAAACAGCACAAGCAGATACTCCTCCACCTAATTTCAAATATTTTTGCTCAGATGGTAACCCTAAATATTTTGCAGAAGCACCTGTAGATATAATTACTGTTGAGGCATGAATCTCTTTTTCATCATTAACCCAAACCTTATGGATATCTCCAGAAAAATCGACTTTAGTTATCCATCCATGACGTACATCAGTTCCAAATCGTTCAGCTTGCTTTTGCAATTGAATCATCATTTCTGGTCCAGTGATTCCATCTGGATAACCAGGAAAGTTTTCAACATCATTAGTCGTTGTTAATTGACCACCAGGTTGTGCTCCTTGATATAACACAGGCGACATATTAGCTCTAGAGGCATAAATAGCCGCAGTATAACCAGCAGGTCCAGAACCTATTATTAAGCATTTTACTTTTTCAATTGTATCAGACATATCTTGTAATTTATTACTTAACAAAAGTAGGTTTTTTGTATAAATCCTTACATAGAAGTTATCAACAGTATCTATACAATCATAAATAGTGTGAATTGCTGTTAATTCTGAATTAAATTTCGTAATTTTTAAGGGTATAACCACTAAAAAGCTAATTATGAAATCTAAATTTTTTATTATAAGTCTTGTTTTTGCTTTGTTTTTATCATGTAATAAAAATGTAAAAACAGTGGAGGATGAAAAAGTAACTACTGAAGAAAAAAAGCTAAGCTTAAAAGGTACTTGGGAACTTAAAGGGTTTTACAATTATAATAATAATGTGGTTGTAGATTCATTTTCTAATAACACCATAAATGTACTCTGACACAAAAGTTATGTGGTGTAAATTGTTAAAAACAGATTCAATAGATTTTTTTGGATATGGATCCTATAGTTATGATGATGGTCAACTTACTGAAGTTTTAGAGTTTGGTTCTGCATTTATGAATGAGGTCATACAAGAACAACAAGAATTCAACTTTCAACTTGAATTACATGATAATCGTTTTCAACAAATTGAAATAGATGAAGATGGAAACAAAGTTTATTCCGAAAATTATAAAAGAATAGAATAATGAAAAAGCTCAGTAATTCTGAGTTTTTTTTAGTTTAAGATGTTATTTGCAATGGTCTTACTTTAATATCCAATTTTAAAGACATAATTACTCACTTATCATATACTTCTACGTTACTGGTTTTAAATCAAAAGTGAACTATTTAACAATTCTCCTAATGGTTTAACATTAGAAAGATGTTACTTCAGATGATTTTTGTCATAGATCATTCTAAAAAAAATAACTACTATTGGTATAGTATAAATGGTGAAGCTAAAACATGCACGAATTATCTATAGTCATGGGAATTGTTAGAATTGCTGAAAATGAAACAGCAAAAGTAAACGCGCAAAAAGTAGAACAAATAGAACTCGAGATTGGCACTCTAGCCGGAATAGAAATTGATGCCTTAAATTTTGTTTGGTCTTCTGCTGTTAAAGATTCCGTTTTAGAAAATTCACTTAAAAAAATTACAGTTGTTAACGGTGAGGCTCAATGTTCAGAATGCGACACTATTTTTAAATTAGATAACACTTATGATGCTTGTCCCAACTGCAAAAGTTATCTGAAAAACATTATTAAAGGAAAAGAACTCACCGTAAAGTCATTAGAGGTTTACTAATTATTTAATATTTTAAATAGATTATTTACTCCAATTCTAAGAATACTACGAAATAATAACGTTGCATTAATAAGGATATACTAATTCTTAGTATAAATGATGGTGGTCATTTCTCATATAGTTTCACTGAGATAACTTAGTGATTCATCCTAAGTTTTGTTTTATGGCAACTAAAAATCAAACAGCAAAAAGGCTAAATTTAATCAATGTACTTTGGGACATTCAAAAAAAACGCAGATTTATCAGCAAAGATGATATTGCTAAAATTGCAATAGAATTTAACATTTCTAAGGTAGAACTAGAAGGGGTTATTTCTTTTTATCATTTTTTTCATTTCAAAGATGCCGGAAAGTACACTATCTACCTAAACAATTCAATTGCTTCAAAACATTACAACTATAATGAAGTAAAGGAGGCATTTGAACATGAATTAGGAATTAAAATCGGTGATGTTACAAAAGATAAGATGTTTGGTTTGTTCTCAACCTCTTGTATTGGTTTGAGTGATCAAGAATCTTCGGCACTTATCAACTTTTATCCTTTTACCAATTTAACCGCTGAAAAAGTAAAAACTACCATTGCAAAAATAAAGGAAGGCCTCTCTTTAGAATCGCTTAGTGACTATCCAAAAGATAATATTCTATACAGACCAAAAGAAAATGAAAGAACTATTTTCTTCAAACCTCATGCAATAGGACAAGGTCTAAGAAAGCTTAAATCTTTGAGTCCAGAAGATGTTATTGAATACATCAAAGAATCAAAACTATCTGGTAGAGGTGGCGCATTTTTCCCTACTGGAACTAAATGGCAATTTTGTAGAAACAATGCTGCAGATCAAAAATATATTATCTGTAATGCAGATGAAGGAGAACCCGGAACTTTCAAAGACCGCGTATTGCTAAACACACATCCTGAATTGTTGATTGAAGGTATGGTCATTGCAGGTTATGCAGTAGGAGCAACTGAAGGCTATATATATTTAAGAGCTGAATACGCTTATTTAAAACAAAAGATTAATGAGGCAATTACATCTTTAAAAAAAGACAAACTACTCGGAAAAGACATTTTAGGCATTAAAGGATTTGATTTTAATGTACATCTTTTCATGGGAGCCGGAGCATATGTATGCGGTGAAGAAACTGCACTTATTGCTTCAATGGAAGGTAAAAGAGGTGAACCAACCACCAAAGAATATTTCCCAGTAGAAAAAGGCTATTTGGGTAAACCTACTGTTGTAAATAACGTTGAAACGCTCTGTGCTGTACCTCGAATTTTAGAAATGGGATTAGACAACTATTTAGCTGTCGGAACAAAAGCAACACCAGGCACTAAATTGTTAAGTGTTTCAGGAGATTGTAATAAGCCAGGTATTTACGAAATAGAATGGGGAATGAAATTAAGAGATTTCCTTAAGCTTATTGAAGCTAAAGACCCTTATATGGTTTTATTCAATGGATTTGCAGGTGAGTGCTTATCTTCAGTAGATTTTGATCGAGAAATATCTGGTGAAAACCTATTGGCAGAACACATTCAATATAAATTTAAAGACCCTATAGAATATGCTCGAAAAATGGGAGGCGTTGGTCTAAGAAGTGGCGGTTCATTTATGGTATTCCATAAGCAACGTGATATCATTTCTATACTTAAAAACATTACCGATTTCTTTGTTGCAGAATCTTGTGGTATTTGTATACCATGCAGAACGGGCAATTTCTTACTATCTAGAAAAGTCGTAAAAATAATGAGTGGTAATGGATGTAAAAAAGACATTGACGAAATAAAAGAATGGAGCCACATCATTAAACAATCTAGCCGATGCGGATTAGGAAAAACATCAACTAACTGCTTATTAACAGCCATGCTTAAATTCCCAGAGGTGTTTGAAAAATATTCGCAACCAGAAAGCGATTTTAATTGTGAGTTTAATATTGAAACTGCTACAAAAGACTACAAAAATATAATCCAAGAAATAGAAAGTACTTATGAATGAGTTTGTAAACATAACTATTGACGGAAAAAAATATCAGGCACAAAAAGGAAATAACCTTGTAAACGTTGCAAAGAAGAACAGATTGTACATACCAACATTATGTCACTTTCGTGAAGTAAATCCTCCTTTAGGTACATGCAGAATTTGTACGGTATTGGTAGATAGCAAAACAACTTCTGGCTGTACAACAAAAGTTTACGAAGGAATGAATGTTGAGATTAACTCACCTGAATTATTAAATACCAGAAGAGCTATCATAGAAATGCTATTTGCAGAAGGAAACCATTTTTGCCCTTCATGTGAAAAAAGCGGTAACTGTGATATGCAAAATTTAGCATATGACATGGGAATAACTGTGTCGCGATTTCCACACGTATATAGCAAGAAAATGGTAGATTTTACTTCAGACAGAATGGTTATGGAATCTAACCGATGTATTCTTTGTAAACGATGCGTCGAAGAGATTAAAACAGAAGGAGGTAAAGATGTTTTTTCATTTGTAGATAGAGGTGTTAAAACACGTGTACACATTGACCATGATGAAGAATGTAAATTATCCGATGATGAAGTTAAACACGCCATGGATATTTGCCCAGTAGGAGCAATTTTAGTAAAAGGAAAGGCATACGGACAACCTTTCGGAAATCGAAAGTATGACAAGGTCGGAAAATCCAAACAAATTTTTAGTAACGAAGAATTACAAAGAAAAACAAAAGACGACAAATTTGTAGTAGCTACAACATCTTTAGCAGGTTGTTTTGGGTGCCACATGTCATTATTAGATATTGACACTGACCTCTTAGATGTATTAGAAATTGTTGAATTTAACAAATCGCCAATAACTGATATAAAAAAATTTAGTAAACGCTGTCATATTGGACTGATTGAAGGTGGTTGTACCAATTCAGAAAATGTAGAAGTCCTAAGAGAATTTAGAAAAAAATGCGATGTGTTAGTTGCTTTCGGAGAATGTGCTATAATGGGTGGAATCCCAGCAATGCGAAATTTCGTGTCGCTTAAAGAATGTTTAGAGGAATCCTATATCAATGGAATAACGACTGAAATTGGAGCAAATATTATCCCTAGTCATGAAGACATACCAAAGATGCTAGACAAAGTATATCCTTGTAATGAAGTTGTAAAAATTGATTATTTCATTCCTGGCTGTCCTCCAAATGCTAATCATATATGGAAGGTTGTTAAAAGTATTCTTCTTAAAGAAGATCACTCCATAAACCATGAAGAATTTAAATATGACTGACAGCATATTTTTAACATAATATAATTTTTAATTGTATTTTTTTGATAAATCTTCAAAAGACATGACGGAAATCATGTTTTTCTTGAGAAAAATGTATTTATTTTACTTAGTAAATATTACTTATAGAGTATTTACAATTCGTTCTTTTTATACTAAGATTAATTCAAACCATTCACCTCTTTAATAGATTAAATAACGAGGACCTTCAAAGCATTAATTATGGATAGAACACACCTTTTAAATAAACTTTGGGAATACCAGCTCAAATTTGGGTTTATATCCGATAGAGCTATTTCTGAAATATCAAAAACACTTAATGTTTCTAACATAGAAGTCGAAAGTGTCACATCATTTTATCATTTCTTCCGCGAAAACCCAACGGGAAGACATATCATCTACCTCAACAATAGTATTATATCAGATCTAAAAGGTTATGAAGCTGTAAAAACAGCCTTTGAGAAAGAAACGGGTTGTACATTCAATGAAGAAGGAAGTGAAGAGTTTTCACTATTTGACACCTCTTGTATTGGCATGAGTGACCAAGAACCAGCTGCTTTAATTAATTTCCAGCCATTTACAGATCTTACACCAAAGAAAGTAAAACGAATTATTGACCGCATTAAAAGTGGTGAAAACGCAAAAGAATTTGCAAGTAAAACCAAAAGTAAAATTCAATACCATCCTAAGGAAGATAAAGCCCTTATTTTTAGATCCTATGAAATGGGTAAAAGTATTAAAGAAGGCATAAAATTCTCTCCTGATGAAATTGTAAACAAAATATCAAAAGCTAAATTATTAGGTTTAGGTGGTGCATTTTTCCCAGTAGGTTACAAATGGAATTCTTGTAAGAATAATGAAGCAGACGCCAAATATATTATATGTAATGCGGATGAAGGCGAGCCTGGTACATTTAAAGATCGTGCGCTATTACAATATCTTCCTGGCTTAATGATAGAAGGAATGATTTTAGCTGGTTATGCAACAGGAGCTAAAGAAGGGATTATTTATCTCAGAGCCGAATATCAATTTTTTAAAGACGATTTAGAAACAACATTACAGCAATTCCGTGATGATAATCTCTTAGGAAAAAGCATTTTAGGAGTTGAAGATTTTGACTTTGACATTCGTATTCAATTAGGAGCAGGCTCTTATGTTTGTGGTGCAGCATCTGCATTAATAGAATCAATGGAAGGTCGTCGAGGAGAACCACCAGTACGAATGTGGTCTGCAACAAAACATGGCTTTAAACATAAACCTACGGTTGTAAACAATGTAGAAACCTTGGCATATGCAGCTCGAATTATTGAATTGGGTGAAGACTATTTCCTAAGTCTTGGTACCGAAGAATCTCCTGGCACAAAATTGATAAGTATTTCTGGTGATGTTGCAAAACCTGGAATTTATGAAATAGAATTCGGTATTTCTATCAGTGATTTATTAGGCATTGAAATGAGCCAAGCAACATCTCCTTATTTTGTTCAAGTTAGTGGACCGTCTGGTGAATGTATCAACAATACCGAATTCAACCGAAGAATATGCAAAGAAGATATAATGTGTGGTGGTTCCTTTATGGTATTTAATCGCACCAGAGATATTCTAAATATTCTTCGAAATTTTATGGAGTTTTTTAAAGAAGAATCTTGTGGTGTATGTACGCCTTGTAGAGCAGGGAATTTTATTTTAACTGAAAAAGTTAAAAAAATTCAGCGAGGTCTTTGTTCACAAGAAGATATAGATGAAATCAAACAATGGGGAAACATTATAAAACTTTCTAGTCGATGTGGCTTAGGTAAATCATCGCCAAACAGTTTAATATATGCTGTTGAAAAATTTCAGGATTATTTCAATATTAAAATTTCTCCTTCAAATGAAAACCAAAATGTTGAATTTGATATGGAAGATGCTGTACATGAATTTGACAGCTTCATAAAAGATACACAAACATAGTTTGAAAGACATATTATGGAAACAGTAAAGTTTAAAATAGATGGTAGAGATTGTACCGCAGAAAAGGATCAAAACCTTATTGAAGCGGCAAAACAAAATGGTATATTCATTCCAACACTTTGTCATTTCAAACATCTAAATCCACTAGGTAGTTGTAGAATTTGTACCGTTAAAAACAATGGAAGAACAATTGCAGGATGTACACTAAATGTTGACGAAGGCATGGATATAGAAGTCAATACAACAGAACTTCTAGATCTTCGTAAGGCCATTCTAGAAATGATGTTTGTAGAAGGCAACCACTTCTGCCCTTCTTGTGAAAAAAGTGGCGACTGCGAAATGCAAAACTTAGGTTACGAAACTGGAATACGCTACACTAGATTCCCTCACTTATTTGTTGACAGAACTGTAGATGCAAGCCCAGAACGTATCGTCGTTAACCAAAACCGTTGTATAAAATGTAAACGCTGTATTGAAGAAATAAAGACTAATGATGGACAAAAAGTTTTCAACTTTACAAACAGAGGAAATAACACTATTGTCTCTGTAGATTATGAGCAAGAAGCAAAATTATCCGAACAACAAGCTGAGCATGCTATGCGAATTTGTCCTACAGGATCAATTTTAGTAAAAGGTAAAACATTTGGTAAGCCATTTGGAGACAGACAATTTGATTTTTCTCATGAAAATGAAAAAATTCCTTTGAATGACATTAAAAAACACCTCAACTCTAATCAGAAGAAAAAACGAGTTGCTACAGCATCACTAGCTGGTTGCTTTGGCTGCCACATGTCAATGTTAGATGTTGATTTAGGTATATTGGACCTACTTGAAGTTGTTGAATTCAACAAATCTCCTTTAACTGATTTTAAAAACTTTGGAGAACGTTGCGATATTGGCTTGATTGAAGGTGGTTGTTGTAATACGGATAACATAGAAGTCTTAAGAGAATTTAGAAAACATTGCGATGTTTTAATTTCTGTAGGCGAATGCGCAATTTGGGGAGGAGTACCTGCTATCAGAAATACATTCCCATTAGAGGATTGCTTAAAAGAAGCTTACTTGGATTCTGTAACTAGCGAACCTAATGAAACAGTTATCCCTAACCATGAAGACATCCCTAAAATATTAGACAAAGTCTATTGTAATCACGAAGTGGTAAAAATAGATTATCACATTCCTGGTTGCCCTCCAAATGCAAATCACATATGGAATATTGTAAAGAATATTCTGTTTGAAGAAGAATATTCCATTACATATCCAGAATTTAAATACGATTAATAAAAACAAGGCAAGATGAACAATAGAAAAATAGTTATAGAACCCGTAACACGTGTTGAAGGCCATGGAAAAGTAACCATCAAATTAGACGAAAATGGTAAGGTTGAAGACGCCTTTTTGCACATTGTTGAATTTAGAGGGTTTGAAAAATTCATTCAAGGGCATCCGTATTGGGAAGCACCAGTAATGGTACAACGTTTATGTGGTATTTGTCCTGTAAGTCATCATTTGGCTGCCGCAAAAGCAATAGACCAACTTGTAGGTATAGACCCTGAAAATTTATCTCCTGTTGCAACTATGCTAAGACGCTTATTGCATTATGGACAAGTATTTCAATCTCATGCGCTACATTTCTTCTACCTAGCGTCACCAGATTTATTGTTTGGTATAGATGCTCCTGCCGAGAAAAGAAATATAGTAGCTGTAGCTACTGAAAATAAAGAACTGGCTAAAAAAGGAATCTTAATGCGAAAATTTGGTCAAGAGATGATTAAAGCATTAGCAGGTAAAAAGATTCACGGTATTTTGGCAGTTCCAGGTGGTGTACATAAAACATTTACACCCGAAGAACGTGAATATTTCTTAGACGGTAAAGAAATTCCGAACGTCGATACAATGATAGAATGGAGTAAGGAAATTATTGATTTTATGAAAACCTATCATGCAGAAAATACGGATTGGATAGATAGTTTTGCGAGATACCCTTCAAACCATTTAAGTTTAGTTGATAAAGAAACTGGTGCTTTAGAATTATACGATGGACGTCTTCGTTCAATTAATTCCACTGGTAAGGAACTTATGAATATTGAAGATATTGAGTACAGTTACCATTTTAGTGAAGCCGTAGAGCCATGGTCTTATCTAAAATTCCCATACATGAAAGCTTATGGAAGAGAAAATGGCTGGAATAGAGTTGGTCCATTAGCGCGTATGAATACCTGTTCTCATATTACCACTCCTCTAGCAGAAGCAGAACGTGTTATATTTAAATCTTACACTAAAAACTTCCCAAATAATATGACAATGCATACACATTGGGCTCGTTTAATTGAAATGCTACATTGTGCAGAGTTGATGAAAGAATTATTATTGAATGATGAAATAATGAGTAATGACTTGGTAAGAAAAGGAACACCAAGAAATAAAGGTATTGGGGTTATTGAAGCTCCAAGAGGAACATTAATTCATGAATATCATACCGATGACAAAGGCCTAATTACCAAATGTAATTTAATTGTTTCTACAACGCATAATAACGAAGCGATGAATAGAGGTGTAAGATCTGTTGCCAAAGAAGTTTTAAGCGAAAAACCAGAAATTACCGAACCAATGCTAAACCAAATAGAGATAGCAATTAGAGCATACGATCCTTGCTTAAGTTGTGCTACACATGCTTTAGGACAAATGCCATTGATTGTACAATTAGAGGATCATCAAGGAAATTTAATAGATGAAAAAGTTAGATAACAAAACCATAGTTTTAGGAATAGGCAACAATGGCAGACAAGATGACGGCTTAGGCTGGCTATTTTTAGATTTTCTAAAATCGGAATATACAGATTTTGATTTAGAATACAGATACCAGCTTCAAATTGAAGATGCTGAACTCATTTCTAATTACCAAAATGTCATTTTTATTGATGCTTCAAAAGATGAAAGTGAAGATGGCTTTTCATATTATCCATGTAAACCTTCAGAAAAGTATAGCTTTAGTACACATGCCTTAGATCCTGAAACTATTTTGTATCTTTCAGAGAAGTTATATAATCATGAACCTGAAGCTACTATTTTAGCCATTCAAGGTTATGATTGGGAATTAAAGATTGGGTTAAGTGAAAAAGGTACTCAAAATCTAAACAGCGCAAAGCAATACTTTAAAGAAAGCATGCTTAATAAGCATCATTCAATTAATAAATACTACTAAACTATGTGTGGAACTTGTGGATGCAGTACTGGTGAAGATGGTGTTACCATCCAAAACCCAAAAAATGTAAATAATCAGGGACATCACCACCATCATCATGATGGGCATTCCCATAGTCATGAGCACTCTCATGGACATACTCATGATCATCACCATCATAATCATAAAACAGTCATTGAAGTAGAAAAAGATATTCTTAACCATAATGAGCTTATGGCCTCACGAAACAAAGGCTATTTTGATGCAAAAAACATTTTCGCACTTAATTTGGTAAGTTCTCCTGGATCTGGAAAAACTTCTATTTTAGAAAGAACATTATCCGATTTAAAAACAGAACTACCATTTTACGTCATTGAAGGTGACCAAAAAACCATGAATGATGCCAATAGAATTGATGCTCTTGACATTCCTGTGATTCAAATCAACACCGGAAAAGGATGTCATCTCGAAAGTGATATGGTTTATGAGGCAGTAAAGAAATTGAACATGAAAGATAATTCAATTTTGATGATAGAAAATGTAGGGAACTTAGTTTGTCCTTCCATGTTTAATTTAGGTGAATCAAAAAGAGTTGTCATTATAAGTACTACTGAAGGAGAAGATAAACCTATCAAATATCCCGATATGTTTTACACATCAGATATTTGTATCATCAACAAAATAGATCTTTTACCTTATGTAAACATAGATATTGAAAAATTAAAAGAATATGCTTTGCAAGTTAACCCAAATCTTAAGTTTTTTGAAATGTCAGCAACTTCTGGAGAAGGCATGACCAAATGGTATGATTGGTTAAAATCAAATATAAACTTGTAATAATATGTGTCTTGCAATCCCTGGAAAGTTAATAGAGATAACTTCACAATTAGATGATGGAATATTCAAAACAGGTAAAGTCTCTTTCGATGGTGTTATTAAAGAAGTAAGTCTTGCATTAGTGCAGGAAGCAAAAATTGGGGATTATATTTTAGTACATGTAGGTGCAGCTATTAGCATTATTGATGAGACCGAAGCAAAAAAAACGTTTGAAATATTACGGCAGTTAGGAGAACTAAATGATTTGGAAGACCAAGACTCAAATAAATAGAATTACCTGATTTTTTTTTAATGCTAGTTCTTACATTATTAGATTTACTAGCTAATAAAACAAAAAAAACAGTATTCACTGAACTTATTTTAATAAAGTCAGGGAAGACAGGATTCGATTCTGCGGCCTCCAATTCCCAAACGTATCGCGATAACTGGGCTACGTTACATATCGAATATTGGTTTCCTGTTTTCGGGCTAGAAATATTGAATATTTCTTAACAATTCAACAACATTTTTATATATGTATACGGAAGACTACAATTAATTGTTAATATTCTTTAAAACCTTAATTAACATCATAACAGCTTTCATCAATTCTGTCTCTATTAATATTTTTTAAGGGGAAAGAAAAAAAGAATGTACTACCTTCTCCTAATTT
>Ga0209121_10001450_pt1 | contig 24925 bp, 26 predicted proteins | sample Cruoilmetagenom3_FD_187292 | JGI IMG/M metagenome (GOLD analysis project Ga0209121, IMG submission 187292) | Oil polluted marine microbial communities from Coal Oil Point, Santa Barbara, California, USA - Sample 3 (SPAdes) (version 2) | ecosystem: Environmental > Aquatic > Marine > Oil seeps ... | reverse complement strand
CTTGTCAAAATACTTCTCCCAATCTCTATTATCAGCTATGAGAATTCGTAAAGTGTTAATCCCGGCTTGTTTAAAGTATGGTACTGTAACGAGAGATCAGCTTAAAATAGAATTTGTGAATGAAGGCCTTGCAGAATCCGAATCGCAAGCTGGATATTCATTAGCGTCAATTTCCTCACAATTAGGACATGAAAAAAATGATTTTCTACGCCAAATCATCAAATATGATTATCCAAAATATGAATGGGAAAAGGATGATTATTCAGTTAATCCCAAATATGCAGATTTAGTTAAAGTTGTCATTAATAAAATTGACGAATCAGATCGAGATTAGACCTAATAATTCGTAGGGTCTTTCGCTGACCCACCACCCGTAGGTCACGCTTCCAGCGTGACAAAAAAGTCATGCAGATGGCTTTGCCACCATGCATAATCTAGTATAATATTAAATTAATTCCGAGCTATCATGATTTATCAATGATTGTTTTATTAATTGTGTGTGTTGACTATTTCTCAGTAATGAATTAATATTTTATTATTGGATACCTAATATTGGGGAGTTTTTATTATGGCATACATATCTGGTTCTATTGTCCCATCCTCAGGAATTTACAGATGCACAAAGTGCGGGAATGAAATTACTTGTGTTAAAGGTGAGAGGTTTCCCCCTTGCTCAAAATGCAATGGTTCCTCATTTGTCCTGGTGAGAGCTACTCGTTAGAAAACTTTGCAACATAAATTTAAAATCCCACAATAGGATTATTTCAACGCGTTTAAAAGCCTACTGGATTTTCTCCTAAAGACTGTAGGTCACGCTGGAAGCGGGATAGAAAAAGTCATGCAGGTGGCTTCGTCACCCTGCATGACCTTCGCGCTTTCCCTTCCCTCGCCCCGTCATATTCCCCATCACCAATCGCAGCACGCGGTCCGTATACACATCAGCCGCCTCTTGCCCCGCGTCCTGATTCCACTGCTCCGCTAGACCGTAAATCGTCCAGCTGGTCGCCACGGCCAGCGATTTCAGATCGCCCCTCACCCCCAGATTCTCCAGCCAGTGCAGCAGTAGGGCTTGGATCTCCTTGCGGACCTGGCGCTCGATGATCAGTTCAAACTGGCTGTCCACGGTCTTGCAGTTGGCGTTTGAGCCGTGGATGAACTCACAAACCGTGATCATCAGAGCGCGCAAATTTGCCTCGCTGTACTGGCAAACGTTCAGTGCCCGCTGCTCCAGCTCCTCGCGGAAAATCGCTTGCAGCGTCTCATGCAGCAGGGCAAACTTATCCTCATAATGAGCGTAGAACGTGGCGCGGTTCACCTCCGCCCGTTCGGTGATCTCCCGCACGGTGATTGATTTAAAGCTCTTTTCTTCCAGCAGCAACCTGAATGCCTCCTGGATATATCCCCGCGTCCGGCGGATTCGGGGATCGGTCTTTTCTTTTGGTGTTGAAATAACCATCATTTTGCCTTCTTTGTTGTTTTTTCAACAGATGTGCTTTTTTGTGGGTTGTTTTAACTAAGCAACTATCGTTTAATGAGCAACAATTAACGGAAATACAACATTTGTATATTATCCTAGAGAAAATAAGGAAAGTCAAGTAAAAACAGAAAGGTAAAAACACACCATGAAATTTGATGACCTGATTAACCAACCCGCTCAACAGCCACCTAACGAATCCTATGCCAAACTGGCAACGGATGCCCAGGTGGAAAAAGCCGCCGCCGCACTGACCGCTAACGGTATGGAAGCCTTCATCGTCGAAAATGGCGAGGAAGCCAAAGCGAAATTATTCGAACTGATCCCGGAAGGTGCGGAAGTTTTCACGTCCACCTCCCGCACGCTGGATTCACTCGGTGTGGAAGATGAAATCGCCAGGCGCTTCAACTCTCTCCGCGTCAAACTGGCCACAATGGACCAGAAAACCCAGATGCACGAGATGGTCAAACTGGGCGCCACCCCGCAGGTCATGGTCGGCAGCGTCCACGCCATCACGGAAGGCGGCACAGTTGTGGTCGCCTCCAATACCGGGAGCCAGCTGTCAGGCTATGCAGCCGGAGCAGCACAGGTGATCTGGGTGGTCAGCACCAAGAAAATCGTCCTGGACCTGGATGAAGCGACCCAGCGGATCTATGAATACACCTACCCGCTCGAAGATTTGCGCGCTCAGGAAGTCTATGGCGGCATGCACAGCAATGTGAGCAAGATGCTCTTTGTAAGTCGGGAAATCATGCCCGGCCGGGTGAAAGTGATCCTGGTGAAAGAAGATCTGGGGTTCTAAATTCTCCTCACCCCAATTAACGCCAAAGACGCCCCTAAGGTGAACTGCACCAGCGGGGCGTCTTTTTTTCTATCGTAAATGTCTGAGACCTGAAGGTTCTCACAATAATTTGTGGAGGATGCTCATAGGAGACTTTACCCACAACTTTCGAAACACACACTCTTTTAGATCTGTTATTTCACTTTCCCGATCTCAACTTCCACCTCTTTGGCCCCCTCCGCATAGAGCTTTTCTTCGTCGGGCTCAAGTTCATGGAGCAATCGCAGAAACTCCCCGGCGTGCACCCGTTCCTCGTCAGCAATATCTTTGAGCATCTCAATGGCGAGCTTGTTGTCGGTTGACTCCGCAAGCTGCATATATAACTGAATGGCCTCATATTCCGCAGCGACCATAAAGCGAATAGCTCTGACGAGTTCCTCGTCAGTCAGCTTTCTGTCATTAGCCAATCCTGAAAATGGTGATCCAAACTCTGGCATATCTGTCCTCCTCCGTTAGTTCTGTTGAGTTTTCATCTAATAGTATATCAAAAAACCCCTTACGGGGCTTTTCTTTTGGGGTGCCTGAAGGGGGTCGAACCCTCGGCCTCCGCATCCACAGTGCGGCGCTCCACCATTGAGCTACAGGCACCATATTGAAAACTGATTCTATCACATCAACTTGCGGATGGCAAGAATTCCTCCACGGTCGCAGCCAGCGCTTCCCTGGCCACAACCACCTGTTCACGGGTCTTCAGGTTCTTCACAGCCACCTGTCCCGCGGCGACCTCATCCGGCCCGAGGATCACAGCGACCGGGATATCCAGCTTATCCGCAAATTTAAACTGCTTACCCATCTTAACTGCCTCGGGGTAAACCACCGTGCGCAATCCCGCTTCCCGCAGGGTTGCTGCTGCCTTCAGGGATTCGGGCAGAGTCGCTTCATCAAATACGGTCACCAGCACCTGCGGCTTTTCGCCCAGGTTGGCAGGAGCCACACCAGCATCTTCCAGCACCAGTTCAATCACCACATCCCCCATCGCGAAGCCCGCGCCGGAGAGCGGGTTACCACCCACATCTGCCACCAGGTTGTCATAACGCCCGCCGCCGAAGATCGCCCGTCCCTTGCCGCCCAGTTCAAAGGCTTCAAAGACTGTCCCGGTGTAATAATCCAGCCCGCGGATCACCCGGGGGTTATATTGCACATAATCCTGAATGCCAAAGGTTGCCAGCAGGTCAAATAACGCAACCAATTCCTCCGATTCCTTCCAGAGGTCAGTGTTGTTGAGCAGCACACGAAGCTGTTCCACCTGGTTTTCGTTAAGACCTGATTCGAGCGCGTAATTCCGCCAGGCCTGCTCAGAGAGCTTTTCCAATTTGTCCACCACTTTGAAAACCTGTTTCCCATTTTCCCTGGGAATTCCCAATTTGGTAAAGGCCGCATCCATCAGCCGCCGGTTGTTGACGTAAATTGTCACCTGGTCTGGTTTCAAACCGGCTTCTTTGAGGAAGGTCGCCGCAACGGCAATGATCTCCGCGTCAGCCGCGACCGTTCCCGGGCCGATCAGGTCAATGTTCCATTGGAAAAATTCGCGGGTACGGCCGCGCTGCGGCTTCTCATAACGCCACATGGGCCCAATCGACCACCAGCGCAAGGGAAAGGGAAGTTCATACTGTTTCTGCGCGACCATCCGCGCCAGGGTGGGCGTCAGTTCCGGTCGCAGTGTCAGATCTTCGCTACCACGGGAGGTGAACACAAAGGACTGTTCCTTAACCAGTTCCTCGCCGGATTTTGCCGCGTAAAGGTCAATAAATTCAATGCAGGGGCCGTCATATTCCTGATAACCAAAACGCGTCGACACATTCCGGATGATATCAAACATCCAGCGCCGGAGGGCCATCTGGTCAGGATAAAAATCCCGGGTTCCTTTAACACTGCGTATGATCTCTGCCATCTAATCCTCTTTCAAGCTCTTTTTTCTAGTATAACATCACCATTCTACCTGCATAACCTCATTATCACAGGTAATAGCCAGTTTTTGGGTAAATTTACGATAAAATAATAGGAATGCAACTGACTTAAAAGTAAAGGTTATTATGGAACTGTCACAAATCATCAAACTCATAAATGGAACACTGTTGACCGACCCCAGCTTCGGGGAAAAAGAGATCGTCGGCGCTATGGGCGCAGATCTGATGAGTGATGTCCTGGCATCCATCCAGCCGGAAGCTGTCCTGCTGACGGGTTTATGCAATCCCCAGGTGGTCCGCACGGCCCTGATCGCAGATATCCGGGCAATTGTCTTTGTTCGGGGAAAAAACCCAGCTATGGAGACTATTGCGTTGGCAAATGAAGAAGGAATCCCGCTCATCACAACAACCGCCGGTCTTTTTGAGACTTGTGGCATCCTGTATGCTGCTGGTCTTCCCAGCCTGGAACGCCAATCACAGGAAGATAACTCCGAGTAAAAAGGGACCCTAATGGCAACCCGACACCCGATCATTACCGATCAAGCAGCAGAGAATATCACCAAAGTTGAAGAACTTGCATATGAACTCCGTATTCACGAAGTGATGACGGAAAAAGTTCTCTGCCTTTCACCCGATCTGACAATGAAAGAAGCTGTGGAGACCTTCCAGAAGGATCGTATCTCCGGGGCACCGGTCACACAGGGCGACGCTCTGATTGGTATCCTGAGCATGGAAGACCTGATGCGGGCTTTACAGGAAGACGGGCTGGCTTCCCCAATCAGCAATTACATGACCACCAATGTCATTTCCGTCCGGGAGCATGACCCCGTTGTGGAAGCATTAAAGACCTTCGCCAAAACAAAGTATGGTCGGCTGCCCGTTCTGGATGAAGAAGGCCATGTCATTGGGATCATCACTAAAGGGGACATCAGCAACGGTCTACTGGCAGCCCTCCAAAGGGATTATCAAGCTGAGGAACTGATCCGATATCGAGCCAGCCACCTCTTCGAAGATATTGTCAGTGACCGCACCAGCCTGATCCTGCGTTATGACATCAAAAAGGGCGATTTCGTCCATGGCGGGAACGCCTCCAGCAATATCAAACGTGCCCTGCTGCGCCTTGGTGCATCCCCACAGATCGCCCGGCGCTGTGGGATCGCGGTTTATGAAGCAGAAATGAACCTGATCATTCACACAGACCATGGTGGGATCATTCGGGCGGAAATTGAGCCGCATAAAATCACTATGGAAGCCTACGATGATGGCCCTGGGATCGATGATATCCAGCTGGCAATGAAACCTGGCTTTTCCACTGCGACCAATGATGTACGCGAGATGGGCTTTGGCGCGGGTATGGGCCTCATCAATATCAATCGATGTGTGGACGACATGACATTGATCTCCTCAAAAGAACGCGGCACAAACCTCTTTATGATCATCTCTCTCGAAAATTACGACGACAACCCGAGCACTCCCGATTAATTAACTTTAATAGCAAAGTGAGATGCAATGAAACTTGATAAGATCGTCAAAGATCTGGACCTCAAAGTCCTGACCTCTTCTGTTGAACCAAACACAGTGGATGTCGAATCCGGTTACTGCTCCGATCTGCTCAGCTGCGTGATGACCGGCGCAGAGCCCAATTCAGTATGGGTCACATTGATGGCCCACGGCAATATCGTGGCCGTTGCCGCCCTGCTCGATATCGCTGCGGTGATCATCACGGAAGACGCCCAACCCGAAGCGGAAACCCTCAAACTCGCAGCGGAAAAAGGTGTTACGCTGCTTTCTTCTCACCATGATAACTTCCATATCGTCGGCAAACTTTGGGAATTGGGCCTCAGGGCGAAGAAAGCCTGACCAGGAACCAGGACCATAGTGAAAATCTACCAGGCAGAGCTTCACGTCCACACGGTTCTTTCTCCCTGCGCGGGAATCGAGATGATCCCGCCCCTCATCGTCCAACAGGCACTCCAATCCGGTTTGAACCTGATCGCCATCACCGATCACAACGCCAGCGAAAATGTCCCAGCCGTGATCGCCGCCGCCAAAGGGGAAGACCTGACCGTGCTGCCTGGCATGGAACTGCAGACCGAAGAAGAAATCCATTCCCTTTGTCTTTTTGACACAGTTGACCAACTGCAAGCCCTTCAGGAAGTGGTGGATCGCGAACTGCCAAAGATTCCTAATAACGTAGAGTTCTTCGGAGAGCAGTTCATCGTGGATGAGACCGGGGATTTCATCCGCCGCAAAGAAGAATTGCTGATCAACTCCACCCACCTCAGCTTGGAAAAAGCCTTCAAGATTGTTACCGATCTCGGTGGTCTTTTCATCCCGGCCCATGTCAACCGGGAGGCTTTTGGCTTGATCTATCACCTGGGGTTCATCCCGACCGATCTCGATCTGCAGGCTGTGGAGATCTCACGGCATATCACGCCTGAAAAAGCACTCGAAACCTATCCCCAACTGGTTAATTATCCCCTGATCCAGAGTGGTGATGTCCATTTTCTTTCAGATTTTCTCGGTATCAATCAGTTTTTCGTTAAAGAACCAACCATTTCAGAATTAATCAAAGCTTTTCAAGGTATTGAAGGCCGCTGGCATAAGCTCCAGCCACCATTGGACAATACTCTATCTTAAAGATTACATTTGGATATTGACCCAAATGACAACCGCGATTAAACTCATTTGTGGTTAATTTCACAAATAGATTGCATTGCACCTATTAGCCTAAACTAATTTATTGGAGCTAAAAATTAATGCTGAAAACAATCGAAAAAATACCGGTCGAAGACCCCCTCAACGATCCAGAACAAAGAAAAATCATCGACAGTATCCTGGAAAAGAACAAGGACCTTGCCGGCGCGACGATGGTTGTGTTGAACAGCCTGCAGGAAGCCGTTGGTTTCATCTCGCCTGCCATGCAGGTCTATGTGGCTGAGAAACTGGAAGAACCCATCAGCCGGATCCATGGCGTTGTTTCATTCTATTCCTTCTTCACAACGACACCCCGTGGAAAGCATACAATCAAATTCTGCGTGGGAACAGCCTGTTATGTTGGCGGAATTGAACAAATCATTGAAAAAGCCAAACAAATTCTGGGGATTGAACCCGGTGAGACAACGGAAGACGGCTTAATCACGCTCGAACTCTGCCGTTGTGTTGGTGCCTGTAGCCAGGCACCCGTAGTCGTTGTTGATGAACAGGTCAAGGGTCGCGTAAAGCCGAACAAATTCCCCAAAGCGATCCAGGACATCAAGTCACAGGAAACATAACTTTGCGGGAACTGGCGCTGCATATCCTTGATATTGCTGAAAACAGCATCTCGGCAGGTGCTTCCCGAATCAGGATCGGTGTGGAAGAGAACCTCCATACTGATCGCCTGAAAATTGCCATCGAGGATAAGGGCAAAGGCATGGATGCAGAAACCCTAGCCAAAGTCACCGACCCCTTCATCACCTCTCGCACCACACGCAAAGTCGGCCTGGGTATCCCTTTTTTCAAAGCGGCAGCCGAATCTAGCGAAGGGCACTTTAAAATTCAATCACAACCCGGTCATGGCACAACTGTTACGGCTGAATTCAAGCGCAGCCACATTGACAGGATGCCGCTTGGCGATCTGGCCGGGACCTTACAAACACTGATCATCGGCACACCGGATGTCCATTGGATCTTCGATTATCGCATCAACGATGAGATCTTCGAGTTCGATGACGAACCCATCAAGGAAGTTCTGGACGGTGTTCCGTTGTCCGATCCCGGTGTCATACGATACATCCGGGACACCTTGCGAACTGGCATTGACGAACTTCGCCAGAGCGCAGATGTCCCGACCAACCATTAGCACCTAACCTACAGGAGAATGAATATGCCTACAGTGAAATCATTGGATGATTTGAAGAAAATTCGTGAAGAAGCCCTCAAGAAACAGCAGATGAAAGAAACATCTGGCAAGACAGAAGTGATCGTTGGGATGGGAACTGTTGGCATTGCTGCCGGCGCTCGCGAAACCCTGAAAGCGATCCTTGACATTATTGAAGAAGACAACCTTGACAATATCATCGTCCGCCAGACCGGAAACATTGGGCTCGATTCCTTTGAACCCATTGTCCAGGTCGTCCTTCCTGGCAAGGAAAAAGTCAGCTACGGTCGGGTCAACAGTGAAATGGCCCGCAAGATCATAAAACAGCATGTGATCGGTGGCGAAATTGTTAAGGAATATCAAATAGTAGGATAAAACAGAATCTAACCCATTCTGGAAGGTAATTTTTATGGCTTATTTCCGTTCACATGTCCTCGTCTCAATTGATCCCGTATGTGTAGAAAAAGGCGCATACGATCTGATCCGCGCGCTTCAGGACGAACTCGTAAAGCAGGGCTTGATTGATGAAGTGGAAGTCCTGGAGACTTCCCGGATCGGCAATCCCGTTTCTGAAGGTCCGGACCTGATGGTCTATCCTGAAGACGTGCATTACACCAACCTGACAGTAAAGGATATCCCCTTCCTGGTGGAAGAACAGTTCCTGAAAGGGCGCGTTGCCGAAGAATTCGTTCACGAAGCGGAAGCAGATCTGGATGAAGAATTCTCCGCCCCGCGGTCAAAGGAAGTCCGTGTTGTCCTGAAAAATATAGGTGAGATTGACCCCCTCAACATTGAAGATTATATCGCCCTGGATGGCTACATGGCTCTGGGCAAGGTCCTCACTGAAATGACCCCGGAAAAAACCATTCAGGTCATCCTCGATTCCGGTTTACGCGGTCGCGGCGGCGCAGGTTTCCCCACCGGGTTGAAATGGCGCTTCATCAGGGCTGCCGAAGGCGAACCCAAATACATGATCTGCAACGCCGATGAAGGCGACCCAGGTGCTTTTGCCAACCGGCGTGTGCTGGAGGGCGATCCGCACTCCGTGATCGAAGGCATGATCATCGGCGCTTATGCTGCCGGCTCATCGCAGGGATATGTCTATTGTCGTGCTGAATATCCGATTGCCGTTCAAACCCTCCGAATCGCCATTGATCAGGCGCGCAGCCTGGGTCTGCTCGGAGAGAACATCCTCGGTACCGATTTCTCATTCGATCTGGAAGTCCGGATGGGCGCAGGCGCTTTTGTCTGTGGTGAAGAAACCGCTCTGATGGCCTCCATCGAAGGCAAACGGGGGGAACCTCGCCCACGGCCGCCCTTCCCCGCCCAGAAAGGTCTCTGGCAAAAACCTTCCAACATCAATAACGTGGAAACCTACGCCAACGTGCCGAAAATCATCCTTAATGGTGCGGAATGGTTTGCCAGCATGGGCTATGAAAAGAGCAAAGGGACTAAAACCTTCTCCATGGCGGGTGATGTCAAGAACACCGGCCTGATTGAAGTTCCCTTCGGTATCACTCTGCGTGAAATCATCTATGATGTCGGCGGTGGTATTAAGGGAGATAAAGCCTTCAAGGCCGTCCAGACAGGCGGCCCCATGGGTGGTTGTCTGCCAGAGGAATATCTAGATCTCCCCATGGATTATGAAGCCTTAGGTAAAGCCGGCTCAATCCTTGGTTCCGGCGGCCTGGTCGTGATGGATGAAGATACCTGCATGGTTGATATCGCTCGATTCTTCATGGAATTCACCCAGGATGAATCCTGCGGCAAATGTACCCCCTGCCGCGTGGGAACCCGCCGCATCCTAGAGATCCTCACCCGGATCTGCGAAGGGAAAGGCCGCCCTGACGATATTGATACCCTTCGCTACCTATGCGAAGAAATCAATGAGAACAGTCTCTGTGGATTAGGAAAAGGAGCCCCAAATCCAGTTAAAAGCACTTTAGAACACTTCCTGGACGAATACGATGCCCACATCAACGAAAAGCGTTGTCCAGCGAAAGTCTGCAAGGCCCTGATCCGTTTTGAGATCATCGACGGCACATGCACCGGTTGTACGCTCTGTGCTCGGAACTGCCCCGTCCAGGCGATCTCCGGTGAACGGCGCCAGACACATGTGATTGACCCTGATATCTGCATCAAATGCGGCATCTGTGAACAACTCTGTCCATACGATGCCATCGAGATCATATAATATCATTCGGACCCACCAGAGGAGGAAGGCAATGCCTGTCGAAGTCAAAGGAGGACAAGATGTTCGAAGCTTCGTACGAACTCTTGTCAAAGAGCAAGGAAGCGAGAAAGCGGAACTCATCCCTATTCTCCATGAGATCAACCGTGAATTGGGATATATTTCTGATGAGGCAATTCAGGAGCTGAGTGACCGGATGCACATTCCAACCAGTCACATCTTCTCTGTCGCGACTTTCTACCGCATGCTCTCAACGGAACCACGAGGGCGTCATGTGATCCAATTCTGCGAGAGTGCACCTTGCCATGTGGCAGGCGGCCGCCAGGTCTGGCAAAGTCTCCAAAAGGAGCTTGGCCTTGAAAATGGCGAAACCAGCGCGGACGAGAAATGGACCCTGATCACCACCAGCTGCCTCGGCGTCTGTGGGATCGGCCCGGTCGTTATCATTGACCATGACATCTATGGCAATGTGACTCCCGAGCAAGTGCCAGAACTATTGAAGAATTACGATTAGGAGAAAACCCATGAAAGCAATTCGTTCAATGGTATTGGTCTCGGGCGATCAGGTAAGCCTGAATCACGGCGCATTGGATGTTTTCAACGCCCTGCAGCAGCAACTGACGGCCTTTGGCCTGGAAGAAGAGATCACCGTTTCGATGGTCAATGACGTGAATAAACCCGGGCTTGATCCTCTGGTTTTGGTCTATCCCGATGCTGTTATTTACGGTTCCGTCACACCCGAAGATGTCCCTCATATCGTTGAGGAACATCTCTATAAGGGTCGCGTGGTAGCCGAAAAACAGATCTCCCCCTATGACCTGACCGGTCGGATCGCCTGGCTTTCTGCTCGTAAGGGTACCCTCCCGGCAGAGCACCGGATCGTCCTCAAAAATGTCGGGTTAATTGACCCTGAAAACATCGACGATTACATCCTCCATGAAGGGTATGAAGGTCTCGGTAAGATCCTCCGGGAAATGACCCCCGAAGAAACCATCAACCAGATCAAAGCCTCCGGCCTCCGTGGTCGGGGCGGTGCGGGTTTCCCCACCGGTCTCAAATGGCAATTTGTGGCAGGCGCAAAGGGCGACAAGAAATATGTAATCTGCAATGCTGACGAAAGTGAACCCGGAACCTTCAAGGACCGCCTGGTTTTGGAAGGCGACCCGCATGCCATCATCGAAGCCATGATGATCGCTGCCTATTCGGTTGGCGCAGATGAAGGCTTTGTTTATATCCGGGGTGAATATCAATTAGCAATCAACCGGATGAAGAAGGCTGTCGAACAAGCGGAAGCCTACGGCCTTCTGGGTGAGAACATCTTTGGCACAGATTTTTCCTTCAAACTGCATATCCATGCCGGAGCGGGTGCTTATATCTGCGGTGAAGAAACCGCCCTGATCGAATCGATTGAGGGCAACCGCGGCGAGCCCCGCCCCCGCCCACCCTATCCAACCACATCTGGTTTGTGGAAAAAACCCACGCTGGTCAACAATGTGGAAACCCTGGCCAACATCCCGGCGCTTATCCGCAATGGAGCAGCCTGGTATAAGGCAATTGGTACCCCATCCAGCCCGGGCACAAAGGTCTACACCATTCTGGGCAATGTGAACGTCACCGGCTTGATTGAAGTCCCCATGGGGATTACCCTTCGGGAAGTCATTTCCATTTACGCCAAGGGCATGAAGGACGGACATAATTTCAAACTGGCCCAAACCGGTGGCTCAAGTGGTTCCATCATCCCCGCCAGCCTGCAGGATACGCCCATGGATTTCGACTCGTTCTCTAAGGCAGGCGTTTCCCTTGGCTCCGGCGCATTGCTGATCTGCAATGAGGAAGTTTGCGCGGTGGATCTAGCTAAAGTGCTGTTGAACTTCTTCCGGTTTGAATCCTGCGGAAAGTGCAACCCCTGCCGGATTGGAAACCGCCGGTCCTATGAAATCCTCTGTAACATTACAGAAGGTGTTGGCACGGAACAGGACCTGAAAGACCTGCAAATGATGGCTGATCAGCTCTACCAGCTTTCCAACTGCGGTCTCGGTCAGACAGCCGGCTCACCGCTGCGTGATATCCTGGCGCATTTCCGGGCAGAAGTTGAAGCCCATATCAAACTCAAAGTCTGTCCCGCAGGCGTCTGCCCCATGAGCGGCCACCGGGCATTCGAGATCGACTGAAAACAGATGTAATGGAGAGTCATTATTATGATCAAACTGACAATTGATGGAAAACAAATTGAGGTAAAGGAAGGGACGACCGTCCTGGAAGCCGCAGAACAAGCCGGCGTATATGTCCCAACCCTTTGCCACCATCCCCAGCTGACGCCCTATGGCGGCTGCCGCTTGTGTATGGTTGATGTTGAGGGCGCAAGGACTTTGCAGCCCTCCTGCACTCTGCCGGCCAGCGAAGGCATGGTTGTAAATACCAAATCCCAAAAAGTTCTGGATGCCCGCAAGTTCGTCCTTACCCTGATCTTCAGTGAGCGGAATCACTTCTGCATGTACTGCCAGGTCAGCGATGGCGATTGCGAACTGCAGAACCGGGCTTACGATGAAGGTATGACCCACTGGGACCTACAGCCGAACTGGACGCCCTACGAAGTGGATGCTTCCCATCCCTTTATCGTCCTCGACAACAACCGCTGTATCCTTTGCCGCCGTTGTGTCCGGGCCTGCGATGAACTGGTCGGAAATTCCACCCTCGGCTTTGAAGGACGAGGAGCCAAGAGCTTCCTTGTGGCCGACTACGGCATACCCCCTGGTGAAAGCACCTGTGTCTCCTGCGGCACCTGTGTTCAGATCTGTCCCACCGGCGCACTGATTGACCGCCAGAGTGCCTATCAGGGTAAAGAGACCGATGTGGATCATCACATCAGTGTCTGCACTGAATGCTCCATTGGCTGTGTTCGGGATGTCCTCACCCGGGATAACCGTCTGGTGCGGATTGAAGGCGAATGGGATGCTGAACCAACCCACGGCCTGCTCTGCGAATTCGGCCGCTTCCTACCTTTGGAAGAGGATCGCGCACGGGTTGTGACCCCGCTCGTCCGCAAGGATGGCAGCCTGAAAGCCGCCACCTGGGACGAAGCCCTTGAGGCAATTGCTGCCGGCCTGGGTGCCGGTAAGGGATTGGCCGCCCTCGGTTCCACAAGGCTTCCTGCCGAAGCGCTGGCCTATTTCAAGTCCCTCTTCGCAGACAAACTCAACGCGGACACCGTCACCAGCCTGGAAGAAGGTGGAGCAACAGCTTCCCTCTCTAAACTGGCCGACAAACTGGGCAAATCCTTCGAATCCTCTCTGGATGTCCTCAAGGCTACCGAAGCAGTCCTCTCCCTTGAACTGGACCTAGTAAAAGACCATCAGGTTGCTGGCTTCTTCATTAAACGCCAGCTTCAGGAAGGCACCAAACTATTCGTTGCAGGGCAGGAAGATAACGCCCTGGCCAAGAACGCCAAAGGTGTGCTGCCCCTCAAACCCGGAAGCGAAGCTATCTTGCTGGTGAAATTAGTTGATGCTGTTGAAAACGGCACGGATGACCCCGACCTGGCCCCTGTGGTTGAAGCCTTGAAATCCGCTGAGAAACCAGTGATTGTCTACGGCAAGACCTTTGCAGCCAATGCAGATGAAATTGCTCTGGACGCCCTGCTGAAACTCGCTGACCTGACCGGTGCAGCCCTCGTTGGTGTCAAAGGCAATGCCAACAGCATGGCGGCTGCTCAATTGGGACTGGAAGCAGCCTTCAAACCAGAAAACGCCTCCGCAGCTTTCATCATCCTTGGCGACGAAGCACCCACAGCGAAATTAACCAAAGCTCTCGAGGAAGTGCCCTTTGTTGTTGCTCTGAGCGCTTATGAATCTCAACTGACCGGCGGTGCAGATGTTGTTCTGCCGGTAGCGATGTGGGCTGAAGAATCGGGCAGCTACCTGAGCATGGATGGCCGCCTCCAGAAAGCGATCAAATCGCTGGATGCCCCCGAAGGTGTGCTGACAACACTGGAAACGCTTGAAAAAGTTGCTGGTGCTCTGAAAGCCCAGCCCGACCAGGGCTGGAAAGCCAGTCTGATGGCTCGAATTCCCACCATCCAAATCCAGGAAGCCTGAGTCCTGAGATACAATACTGGTACTGAGTCGAAAGGAAAATTCTTATGACAAAACCCACCGTAGCCTCTGATTGGCTTTGCGGATGCGCCGGATGCCACATGTCCTTGCTTGACATTGACGAGCGCATTCTCCAGGTAGTGGAGTTGGTGGACCTGCGGGCCACACCCATCACGGACCTCAAAGAACCGGATAAAACAGGTGTGACAGTCGGTATCCTTGAAGGCGGCATCAACAATACCTATAATGAGGAAGTTGCCAAGCGGATGCGGGAACGCTGTAAGATCCTGGTCGCCCTCGGTGACTGCGCTGTATTTGGTGGTGTGCCTGCCATGCGAAACTTCGTCGGTGTTGAATCCGCTCTCCAAAGAGCGTATATTGACGCCGAAAGTGTGGATGCTGGAGGGTTGATCCCTGCTGATCCTGAATTGGCTCAAATGACCCGGGTACGTGCTGTTAGCGAGATCGTCCCGGTTGATGTGTTTATCCCCGGATGTCCGCCTGATGCAGACGTGATCTTCTACGCTCTGGCCGAACTGGCCCAGGGCCGGATCCCGGAAATCAAGAACGATAAGCTGCACTGGCACTAGGAGGAACTAATAATGGTTGCAGAAAAAATCACAATTGAACCCGTAACCCGAATAGAAGGTCATGCTAAAGTCACCATTCATATGAATGATGCCGGCAGTGTGGACCATGCCTATTTCCATGTCAATGAATTCCGCGGCTTTGAGAAATTCTGTGAAGGGCGCATGTACTTTGAGATGCCCCAAATCACACCCCGGATCTGCGGCATCTGCCCTGTGAGCCACCACCTCGCCAGCGCCAAAGCCGGCGATATCCTGATGGGCGCAAAGCCACCCCGCACTGCAACGCTGCTGCGTGAGCTGATGCACATGGGACAGATTATCCAAAGTCACGGCATGCATTTCTTCGAACTGGCCGGCCCGGATCTGATTCTGGGTTTTGATGCTGATCCCGCCATCCGCAACGTGGTTGGCCTGATTGGTGCCGACCCGGCCCTGACCGTTCGGGCAGTCCAACTGCGTAAATTTGGCCAGGACATCATTTATCAGGTTGGCGGCCGACGCATTCACCCGAACTTCGCTGTTCCTGGCGGCGTCAACCGTGCCCTCACAACCGAAAAACGGGACCATATGCGTGCCGGGCTGGATCAGGCGATTGAGACGACCCAGATTGGCATCCAACTGATCAAGGATTGGGCTTTAGCGAATATTGAAGATATTGAAAAATTCGCTGTCTTCCACACCGGGTATATGGGCCTAGTAACCCCCGAAAACGGCCTGGAACTCTATGACGGCAATGTTCGCCTGGTGGATCGCGTAGGCGATCAACTGGAATGCTTCGATGCTCAGGATTATTTGGATGTCGTCGCTGAACACGTTGAAAATTGGTCTTACCTGAAATTCCCGTACTACAAGAGGATGGGATATCCGGACGGCGTCTACCGGGTTGGCCCCTTGGGTCGGTTGAACGCATCAGACCATATTGACACCCCTCTGGCGCAAGCTGAGTTTGAACTTTATCGTCAGCTTGATGGTGGTCAACCGGTCTTCCAGACCCTGTATTATCACTATGCCCGTCTGATTGAGACCCTGTTCGCCATTGAACGGGCTCGGGAACTCCTCGAGGATCCCGATATCCTCGGTTTGGATATCCTCAACACCCACCACAAGGACCCCAAACAGGTGGCTGTGGGCGTGATTGAGGCCCCGCGCGGTACCCTCTTCCACCAATATTGGACCAAACCCAATGGTCAATTGGAACGAGTGAACCTGATCGTTTCAACCGGTCATAATAACTGGGCCATGAGCGAAGCCGTTGATTCAGTTGCCAAGACCTATGTCAAGGGACCTGAAGTTCAGGAAGGGATGCTCAACCGGGTTGAGGCCGCCATCCGTGCTTACGACCCCTGCCTCTCCTGCTCCACCCATGCTATCGGACAGATGCCAATTACCATTGACGTCTTCGATGCTCAGGGTGAGGTCACGCAGCATTTGCAGCGCGACTGATCTGAATGGATTAAACTAATCATTGATCCCCTTCTATCGAGCACTCGGGTGAAGAAGGGGATCATTTTATTAGCTCAACTAACGGGATAAATAACATGCAGGCAGATACACTCATCATCGGAATTGGGAATGCGGACCGTCAGGATGACGGTGTGGGCTGGCACATTGTCAAGAAACTTGCTAAAAAGCTGGGTGAGACCGTACCGGAAGATCCGGGTGAGATCGTTGAAGTCAAGACGGATCTGGCCGATATGATGTTTATTCAGCAGATTTATCCTGAACTGGCAGAGACCCTGTCCCACTACGAGCGAGTGTGTTTCGTTGATGCCCACACAGCTGATGTCGCAGACGAAATCTCCTGGGCTACCCTTCAGCCGGAATATGAGAAATCTCCTCTCACCCACCACATGTCACCCAGCACAGTGTTATCGATTGGCAAGACGATCTACGATCACATGCCGGAATCACTCCTTGTCTCTGTCCGCGGTTATCGCTTCCAGTTTGAACGAGCACTCAGCCCCCAGACCAAAGCCCTGGCAGACCAGGCCATTGACCGGCTTTGGGATTGGATTAACCAAAAATAAGGTCGCGTGACTGTTGTCACTCGGGCTAAATGACATAATACAATGTCACAAATCACCGTTCGGAAGTATGGTTAATAATATACTAGCGGCTGGAAACCTCACTCAAATCATTAAGGGTTCAAATGCTCAATCAGGCAGACATTACAACTACAATAAAATCAATCCCCTGGTTTCTTGAGTTAAATCAAGAGAGTCTTGTTCGACTCTCCGGAATCGCCAACCTATACTCATTCGACCCAGAGGATATCCTCTTCTCTGAAGGGGAACAACATCCCATCCTGTATATCCTGCTGGAAGGTAAAGTTCTGCTCGAAAGTTTCATACCGGGGCATGGTGTCATGCCAATCTTTGTGGCTGAGTCGCTGGATGTGATCGGTTGGTCCAGTCTGACCCCCATGGTTCGCCAAAAGACCAGTACAGCCCGGGCTTTGGAACACACAGTCGCTCTTAGTTTTGCAGCCGAATCCCTGATGGAACTTTGTGAAGCGGATTGTGAACTAGGATTTGTCATCATGCGCCGCCTGGCAAATATTGTGGCTTCCCGCTATCTCAACCATAAATTGCACCTTTTGGAGCTGATTTCAGAACAGGGTAAATAACCCTTTTTGTCGCGCGGCAGCCTATAACCACAATTTTTATCATAAAAGTATTATAATTAGCCAATGCACGAGCTATCTGTTACCGAGAGTGTGCTTGAGATTGCCTGCAAGCATGCCGAAAAAGCACAGGCCAAAAAGGTCACTGATATTTATCTGGTGATCGGCAAACTGTCCAGCATCGTGGATGATTCCGTCCAATTCTATTGGGATTTCATCAGTGAGGGAACGCTTTGTGAAGAAGCCACCCTGCATTTCAAGAGAATATCCGCTGAATTGGTCTGTCTGGACTGTGACCATAAATATACCCTCGATGATGAGTTGACCCCCTGCCCCCAATGCGGCAGCGCCAGGATCCGTGTGATTTCTGGTGATGAATTTAACCTTGAAAGCATAGAAGTGCAGAAATAAAATGAGCAAAAATCGAATAAAGATTGTTGAAAAGATTCTTAATGCCAATGACCGGTTGGCTAAAGCAAACCGCCAGAAGTTCGATGACGCTGGTGTCTATACCATCAACCTGATGGCCTCTCCCGGAGCTGGTAAAACCAGTTTGATCATCAAAACCATTGAAGGCCTGATTGCGGATGGCGTGCAGATCGGTGTGATAGAGGGCGACACCGCCCCTGTGACCATTGACTCAGATAAAATCAATGCCGCCGGGATGCCTGCAGTTCAAATCAACACGGGCGGCGAATGTCATCTGGACGCCGTCATGCTGGAAACCGCCATTGACCAGATGGACCTCACTCCCCTCGATCTGGTTATCGTTGAGAACGTTGGCAACCTGATTTGTCCGGCCGCCTTTGAATTGGGCACCCACAGCAAAGTTGTGGTTGCCAGTATCCCCGAAGGCGATGATAAACCCTATAAATACCCCAATATTTACCGGGGCCTGGATGTTCTGATCATCAATAAGACTGACCTTCTGCCCTATATTGATTTTGATATGGACTACTTCCGCCAGGGCGTTGAAATGCTCAACCCCGGACTGACCACCTTTACCGTCTCTTGCAAAACAGGCGAAGGGCTGGATGGCTGGCTGGAATGGCTGAAGGCCAGGATCTCCAAATAGTCTCCGACCCTCATGGGTGCACTCAGTCAGCATATTCACATCAACGGTATCGTTCAGGGGGTAGGATTCCGCCCGTTTATCTTTAATCTGGCGCTGGACCACAACCTGACAGGCTGGGTCTGCAATTCCGCCAGCGGTGTGGATATCGAAATAACCGGAGATAGCGGTGATCTGATTGCTTTCATTGCAGCAATACCAAAACTAGCGCCGCCCCTCGCTCAGATCGACTCCCTCGAAGATTGGCCGGTGGAATTTCAAGCCTTTGAAGGATTTAAAATTATCCCCAGTCAAGACCAGGCCACGGATTTCATCCCCGTCTCGGCCGATGTCGCCATTTGCGCCCAATGCCAGCAGGAACTTTTTGACCCCGCTGATCGCCGCTATCGATATCCCTTCATCAATTGCACCAACTGCGGTCCCCGCTTTACTATCATCAAAGAAATCCCCTACGACCGGCCCAAGACCACTATGGCCGGGTTTGAAATGTGCCCAGATTGTCGGGTGGAGTATGAAAACCCTCGCGATCGCCGGTTCCACGCGCAGCCAGTTGCCTGCCCGGTTTGCGGCCCACAGGTCTGGCTAGAAGATGCCCGGGGGACTCACCTGGCTGAAAAAGAAGACGCTATTCAGTCGGCCCGCAAACTGCTGGCCGAAGGTAAAATCCTGGCCGTCAAAGGGCTGGGCGGCTTCCATCTGGCCTGTGATGCGGCCAACCCGGTAGCGGTCGCTAGCCTGCGGGAACGTAAACACCGTCCGGCCAAGCCTTTCGCCTTGATGGCCTTTGATCTGCCAACAATTGGAAATTATGTTCAACTGAATCAGGTCTCTGAATCCCTGCTGAGCAGCCCCCAAGCGCCGATCGTCCTGATGCCTAGGAAACCGGAAGCGGATTTGGCTAAAGAGATCGCACCGGGCCAAAGCCGGTTGGGATTCATGCTGCCCTACACACCGCTCCACCTGCTCCTGCTGGAACCTGCACCGGGCTACCCGCAGGCATTGGTGATGACCAGCGGCAACCTCTCCGAGGAACCCATCATTCACGAGAACCAGGTTGCCCGGGAAAGACTGGCTGGCATCGCAGATGGTTTCCTGCTGCATGACCGTCCCGTTGAAGAACGGGTTGACGATTCCGTTTTTACCCTCTTTCAGGATGCCCCCTATCCCATCCGCCGCGCTCGGGGCTATGCGCCCAATCCCATTCGCCTGGCGAAGGCTGTTCCGCAAGTTCTGGCGGTCGGACCGCAGATGAAAAACACCATCTGTTTCACCCGCGAGAAATACGCCTTTCTGAGCCACTACATCGGTGAGATGGAGAACTGGGAAACCTACCAGGATTTCAAAGCCACTATCGACCACACCCAAGCCCTCTTCCGGATCCAACAGGAAGTCATCGCCCATGATCTGCATCCGGATTACCTTTCAACTCAATATGCCCTCGAGCGAGCGCAAAGGGAAAACCTACCGCTGATTGGCGTCCAGCACCATCACGCCCACTTGGCGGCGGTCGCTGTCGAGAACCAAATCCCGCCGGAAGAACAAATTGCTGGGTTGATTTATGACGGCACCGGTTACGGCACTGACGATACCATTTGGGGCGGCGAGGTTCTGATCGGCAATTGTGACACCTTTACTCGCCCATACCATCTGCAGCCCCTCCCGCTGCCTGGGGGTGAGGTATCCATCCGCAAGCCCGCTCGGATGGCCCTGAGCCTGCTCTGGGCGCTTGGGATGCCTTGGGAGAGCAATCTGGCGTCGGTTCAGGCACTCAGCCCAATGGAACGGGACGCCTTGCGCCACCAATTGGACCACCAAATCAATGTCCCACTGACCTCATCCATGGGCCGCCTGTTCGATGCGGTCTCAGCGCTTCTTGGCGTCCGCCAGGAAGTGTCCTATGAGGGGCAGGCCGCCATCGAACTGGAAGCCCTCAGTCATGAGGCCCTGGCTCAACCCCGGGAATTAGGGTACTATTCGTGGCAGGTTGAAAACGATGAGATCAGGGTCGCCCCCATGATTGTTGAGATCCTCCACGATTTGGAAAATGGCATAGCCATTGGGATCATCTCAGCCCGATTTCACAACACGATTGCCCATCTGGGTTTGGAATTGGTGGAACGCATTCGTAATCAGACGGGCATTCATAAGATCGCCCTATCCGGCGGGGTCTGGCAGAACCTGTACCTGCTGGAAACAACCACAACCTTGCTAAAAGAACACGGCTTTTTCCCTCTGATCCACCGCCAGACGCCGCCCAATGACGGCTGTGTAGCTTTTGGACAGGCGATGATTGCCGCTTACCGGTATTCACATAAAAAGGAGTAAACCATGTGCCTCGGAATCCCCGGAAAGATCGAATCGGTTTATGAAGACCACGGCACGAAAATGGCAAAAATTGATTTCGGCGGCGTCCAGCGGGAAGCCTGCATTGAGGTGATTCCCGAAGCAAAGCCTGGCGACTGGACTATTGTCCACGCGGGCTTTGCCCTAAATTTGCTTAGCGAAGAGGAAGCCCGGGAAACCCTCGAGATCCTCGAGCAGATGTCTGAACTTGTCGAATTGGAAGATCAGGAGCACAGTGACTGAGCAAACGCCCGATTTCCTTTCCGGATATCGCAACGCGAAACTGGTCAAGACAGTTCTGGCGGAAATTCGCCAGACGGTCACCCAGCCCTGGACCCTCATGGAAATCTGCGGCGGGCAGACCCATGCGATCATGCAATATGGGCTGGACCAGCTCCTGCCGGAGGAAATCGAACTGGTCCATGGACCGGGCTGTCCGGTTTGTGTCACCTCGCTGGAATTGATCGACCAGGCGCTGATGATCGCCCGCCAGCCAGAAGTGATCTTCACTTCCTTTGGTGATATGCTGCGGGTGCCCGGTTCTACCGAAGACCTGTTTTCAATCCGTGCTTCCGGCGGCCAGGTGCGGGTGGTCTATTCGCCCATGGACGCCGTGAAAATCGCAGCTCAGAATCCCGAAAAACAGATCGTCTTCTTTGCCATCGGATTTGAAACCACAGCTCCCGCCAACGCCATGGCTGTCCTGCAGTCAGAGAAAATGGGACTGGATAATTTCTCGATCCTGCCGGCCAATGTGCTTGTGCCCCCAGCCATGCATGCCATCCTCGCCAGCCCCAGCAACCGCATTCAGGGCTTCCTGGCCGCGGGCCATGTCTGTGCGGTGATGGGCTATTGGGAGTACCCGCCAATCGCGGAGCAATACCAGACCCCTATGGCTGTCACCGGCTTTGAGCCGCTTGACCTTGTTGAGGGTATTCTCCAGACCGTTAAAATGTTGGAGGAAGGCCGGGTGGCTGTAGAAAATGCCTACTCCCGGGTGGTCACTTATGGTGGGAACAAGGTCGCTCAAGCAATGCTGGCAAAAGTCTTCAAGCCCGTTGACCGGAACTGGCGCGGGATTAGCACCATCCCTCTCAGCGGGTACGGCCTGCAGCAAGCCTATCAGCGATTCGATGCCACTCAGCGTTTCGATACGAGTGATATCAAAACGGAAGAATCCAAGGTCTGCATCGCAGGACAGGTTCTTCGGGGGATCAAAAAGCCCTCGGAATGCCCAGCTTTTGGTACACTTTGCACCCCGCAAACGCCCCTCGGCGCGCCGATGGTCTCATCGGAAGGCGCCTGCGCCGCCTACTATCGCTATGGCAGGAAATCAACATGAGCGAGAGTTCTTTTAAACCCATCAATATGCAGGGACCAGTCTGCCCCGTCCCTCACCACCACACCGGAACGGTCGTCATCGGCCACGGCAGCGGTGGTGCGATGACCCGCGACCTGATCTGCAACGTCTTCCAGACCTATCTGGGAAACGCCTATCTCGAGCAGGGCAACGATGCTGCTCGCATCGGACTTCAGAGCACTTCTGGGGAACTGGCCGTCTCAACCGACTCCCATGTGGTCTTCCCAATCATCTACCCCGGCGGTGATATCGGCCGCCTGGCAGTATGCGGCACGGTTAACGATGTCGCTATGTTGGGCGCAGAACCCGCCTTCCTGACCGCTGGATTCATTCTGGAAGAAGGCCTCCCGATGGACACCCTGATCCGGGTGATCGAATCGATGGCTGCAGCCTGTGAAGAAGCCGGGGTTCAGATCGTTGCCGGGGACACTAAGGTTGTGGAAAAAGGCAAAGCTGATGGCATCTTCATCAATACTGCTGGTTTCGGCCTGATTCCACCCGGCCGTCACCTGGGCGGCCAATTAGCCCAACCCGGGGACGCGGTTCTGATCTCAGGTACCCTCGGTGACCACGGCATTGCCGTCCTGCAGGCCCGGGGAGATCTTGGGTTCGAATCCAACATCCAATCCGATGTTGCCCCCCTCAATAAAATGATCACAGCCCTGCTGGAGGCTGTTCCGGAAGTCCATGTCCTGCGGGACCCCACCCGCGGCGGCCTGGCGACAACCCTCAAGGAGATCGCCTGTCAGAGCCAGGTCAGCATCCATCTGGAAGAAGAAGCCATACCGGTCAAACCGGATGTTCAGACCGCATGCGATATGCTGGGCTTTGACCCGCTCTATCTGGCCAATGAAGGCAAGCTGATCGTGATCCTGCCGGAAGATAAAGCTGATAAAGCCCTTGAAGTCCTGCACAAGAACCCCTATGGTTTGTTGGCTACGTGTATCGGCTCTGTTTTTGATACCAACCCGGAACAGGTGCTCCTGAAAACGCCCTACGGCACCACCCGCATCCTCGATATGCTCTCCGGGGAGATCCTCCCCAGGATTTGCTAAATCTTGCCCTCCCGCTCCTAACCAACTATACTTAGGGGCGATCACTTATTATCTGACGATGAAGGAATGAACATGAAAATTGATTACGTTGAGACGACAAATGATTTGATAACCCGGATCAATATCCATGATGCCTATGGCGCACGCGATATTGATAAATGGATGCTGGAGGTCCTGCCGCTCGAACAGGACATGGCCATTCTGGATGTTGGCTGCGGCGCAGGGAAACAATGCTTCTCCTACCTCGCCCACCTCGGCGGAAAAGCTGATATCACTGGCGGTGATGTCTCCAAAGATCTGCTTGCCAAAGCCGAAGAGGAAAACAAAAAACTGGGCAACCGGGTCACCTTCCAGCCGTTGAACTTCAACGAACCTTTCCCATTCCCGGACAACACCTTTGACCTCGTCTCCTGCTCCTTCGCCATTTATTACGCCGAGGATATCCCCTTCACCATCAAGGAAATGCACCGGGTCCTGAAACCGGGCGGCACCCTTTTCACCACCGGCCCCATGCCCGAAAACAAGCAGATGTTCTACGACATCATCAAAGAAGCCACAGGCAAGGAAATCCCCCCTATGCCGGGCAGTTCCCGCTACGCCTCCGAGATCTTCGATTCCGTCAAAGCCACCTTCGCCAAAGCGGAAGTTGTGGTCTTTGAAAATCCGCTGACCTTCCCCTCCGTTGAACCCTTCATCGCCTATACCCGGGCCAGCCTCTCCGAAGACCGCCTGCTCTGGAACACCTTCTTCCAGACCAAAGAGGATTTCGAAGCCATTATGGCAAAGATCACCCAGGTCGCCCAGAAATGGTTCGACCGGGATGGCAAACTCGTGATGACCAAAGTCGTTGGCGGGATCCTCGCAACAAAGTAGGCAGCTATGAACCATAACATGACCTTTTACGGCGAGACACTCTTATTCATTGGTGCGCATCCGGATGATATCGAATTGGGCTGCGGCGCATTGATTGCAGAGGTCGCCGGTCGGGCCAAGGTGGTCTGTGTGACCCTTTCAGACAATCAGGAAAATCCTGATCTGGCGCATTTGGTGGAAGAGCATCAAAACAGTATGTCCATTCTGGGCGTCAAGCCGGAAAATGACATCCTGCGCCAATTCACCACCCGCCGGTTCCAGGCAGCCCGTCAGGAAATCCTGGAAGAGATGCTTGCATTGAAAGAGGCCTACCATCCGGAGGTCGTCTTCGTCCATACTGCCCAGGACATCCATCAGGACCATAAAACTGTGACCGAAGAAGCCCTGCGGGCCTTCCGCGGCACAACCGTCCTGGGGTTTGACGTCTTGCGGTCCAGTTACGGTTTCTTTCCCAATTTCCTGGTGGACGTCTCCGAACAAAGCGTCCAGACCAAAATCATGGCGCTAAAGGCCTATAAAACCTATCAGGACAGGTACTACTTCGACGAAAACATCCTCCACGCCACGGCCATCCGCCACGGCGCACTGGCCGAACGCCCCTATGCTGAGGGTTTCGACATCTTGCGGATCGTCGGAGAATTTG